>Ga0209251_1000384_pt1 | contig 40260 bp, 67 predicted proteins | sample SaaInlV_100m_DNA_6_FD_184665 | JGI IMG/M metagenome (GOLD analysis project Ga0209251, IMG submission 184665) | Marine microbial communities from expanding oxygen minimum zones in the Saanich Inlet - Saanich Inlet SI073_LV_10m_DNA (SPAdes) (version 2) | ecosystem: Environmental > Aquatic > Marine... | reverse complement strand
CCTTTAGGGCTTGACAGTTCATGGGCTTCTAAGGCAGAGCATTGTGTTATTGACCAATATGGCCGTATAGGAGCTAGGAAAGGTATTGACATACTCACCACTGACGCTTCTGGTCTAGGTAGTGATGCTCTTGTTAGTATGTTTGAGTACATTGACAGTGCAGGGACAGCTACTCTGTTCAGCACAGGTAATAACAAGATTTGGTCAGGTACGACTACTCTGACTGATGAGACTCCTGGTGGAGGCTACACAGTTACTGCTGATGATTGGAAGATGGTGTCGTTAGCTGACAAGTGCTACTTCTTCCAGCGAGGACATGAGCCCCTAGTCTACTCTACTACGTCAGGCGCTGTAGAGGCTATGACAGGCGTTTCAGGCTACTCTGGTACTGTTCAGGAAGGACATGAAGCTCTAGCAGCCTTCGGTAGGCTATGGGTAGCAGACATCACAGGGGATAAGCAGAAGATATACTGGTCTGATTTCCTCAATGGTCTTATTTGGGACACAGGCTCTAGCGGCTCTATTGACCTGTCTAAGCACTGGCCTCAAGGCTATGACGAGATCGTGTCACTAGCCGCCCACAATGGCTTCCTTATCATCTTTGGTAAGAAGTCTATTCTGGTCTACTCAGGGGCAGAGAGTCCTTCTACAATGGTCTTAACAGACACTGTAGACAGCGTAGGATGTGTAGGCAGAGATACAGTACAGGCTGTAGGTGATGACCTGCTGTTCCTATCTAACGGAGGAGTTCGTAGTCTAGGGAGAACTATTCAGGAGAGTAGCTTACCCTTGTCTGATGTGTCCAAGAATGTCCGTAACGATCTACTGACTTCGGTGTCCATACAGAATACCTCTCCTATTAAGGCTGTGTACAGTCCTGAAAATGCTTTCTATCTATTGAGCTTTATAGATTCTGAATTAGTCTACTGCTTCGACGTAAGAGGACTACTTGAGAATGGAAGCTATAGGACGACTACATGGCCCTCTACTGAACTTGCTAGTATGCACAGAACACAGGACGGTACTCTCTACTTAGGCACTAATAACGGTGTCTGCAAGTATGATGGATACAACGATGAAGGTGTCTCATACACCTTGAAGTATTATAGCCATCCTCTGTCCTTCGGCGCTCCTTCTAATCTGAAGTTTTTGAAGAAGATCAACTTCACTGTGATAGGCGGTAATAACAGCACAGGATCAGTTAAGTGGGGCTATGATTACGAGAACAGATACAACAGCAAGTCCTTCACTCTCAGCTCTGATGAGTTTGCTGAGTACGGCATAGCTGAATACGGAATTGGGGAGTACAACATCGGAATACTAACAACTAGGAGCAGCCTCAACACAGGCGGTTCAGGAACTGTAGCAACTGTTGGAGTGGAGGCTGTTGTTGATAGCTCTCCTTTCTCTTTGCAGGAGCTTAACATACAATCTACAATTGGACGGTTAATCTAATGGCAGACTTATCTAACCTATTCACTGGCTTGCTCTCTGGAGCTGGCGCATTAGCTCTAGGAGAGAATGTCGCCGGAGACTTAGCAGGAGCTGGTCTAGAACAGCAGCAACAACTACGAGACGTAGCACAGGACGTTAGAGGCAATCTAGAGTTTAGACCTTTCACTGTAACATCAGGAACAGGCTCTAGAGTCGCTGCTGGCCCTACAGGCGGTCTAACTACTACGTTGTCTCCACAGGAGCAAGCATTACAGAATCAGAGCTTAACAGGCGCTTCTAGCTTCTTAGGAGCTGGTCAGCAATATGACCCTGCTATAGCATCTCAGAGAGACACACTGAATAGGCTCTTTGGTGAGACTGCTGGACAGATTAGTCCAGACCTCACTTCAGCTACTCAGTCCATCTACGACCAGCTACAGTCCATTACAGCTCCTTCACAAGAGAGAGCTAGGCTGGGACTAGAAGAGAGACTGTTTGGGCAAGGCCGTACTGGCGTCTCTACAGCAGCCTACGGTGGTACTCCTGAGCAGTTAGCCCTAGAGAAGGCTATACAGGAGCAGACAAGTGCTAACGCCTTCACAGCTCGACAGCAAGCTCTACAGGAACGTGAAAGCCTGTTTAGTCAGCTAGGCTCTACAGCAGGACTAGGGACAGGATTAGCACAGGCAGGACAGGGACTACAGTCGGGTAATATAGGACTAGGCAGTAACTTACTAGCGGCTGCATATACTCCTCAGAATCAAGCAATAGCTAACCTGTCTCCTGCGGTTAACTTGTCCAACATTGGAGCAGGGCTACAGCAGCAAGCTGGAGTGACACAGGCTCAGTTAGGACAGTCAGGCGCTGAAGCAGTCCTACAAGGTAGGCAGCTTGGTACAGAGCTACAGGGAACTATACTGGCAGGTCTGTTGGATTCACTAACGACTCCTACGACATCTGATCCTACCTCGTCCATCGTAGGAGGCTTAGGAAACCTATTAGGAGGACTGTTCGACGGTAACGATGGTTTTAACATAGAAGACTTGCTTATTGATAGCAACTACAGGCTACCAGGATAAGAGAATGACTACACTATTCGACGTATTAAATGTAAACCCTGCTGAGTCAGTACAGCCTGTTCAGCCAGCAGGTATAGGCGGTATAGCTCAGACATTAGCTAAGGTAGCTGGTAGAGGGACACAACAGGCGGCTGGACAAGATACTAGACCGTTAGGACAGCGAGTGGCTACTGCTACACAGGGAGTAGACCCTAATGATCCTGCTTCGTTAATAGCGGCTGCACAGCGATTGGATGCTATTGGTGAATCTCAGAGGGCCATAGGGCTAAGACAGATAGCAGCTAACTTAAATAAGAAGCAAGAGCTTCAAGGCAGGGACAGGTTTGTAACTGCTGGTGCTAACGTCTTTGATATGCAAACAGGTGAGTGGCGAGAGGCTCCTGGGCAAGAAGACGTAGACAACCTTACTCAGAATCAGAGAGCTAATCTGTATAGACACTTCACTTCTGATAGTATACAAGAGTTCCTAGACAACCCTGACAGTCCCTTAGAGCTTATAACAGAAGAGTCTGAAGATGCTGAGATGTCTCCTGAAGAAAGACGGAATAGAACTCTGTCTCAGTTACAGTCTGTAGATAGTGTTCTTCAGAGCATCACAGACGCTGAAGATACTCCTATATGGGGCTTTGGGTATGATATAACTAAATTTATTCCTCAGACTAATGCAAGAGAGCTGAAGAACTACGTTACTACTATTCAGTCTAACCTTGCCTTTGATAGGCTTCAGAAGATGAGAGATGAGTCCAAGACAGGAGGAGCTTTAGGTCAAGTATCTAATATTGAATTAGACCTCCTTAAAAGTTCTGTAGCCTCCTTAGACCCTGCCTCTAACTCTTTTGATTCTCAATTACAAAAGGTTAAAGACCAGTACAGGAATTTTAGAAACGCTCTGTTGGGTATTGACCCTGCCGGAGACAGTTATCAGCGGCTAGGTGATGGTAACCTATACTACTACAATGATGCTGAAGAAGGTTGGGTAAACTTAACTGCTCTGTCTGAGCTAGAAGGTATTTAAATGACAAACGGTGTTGTAACAGACCCTGAATTGATTGGTCAGCTTAACAGTCTAAGGAACTCTAACCTGCCTAGTGTGGGGACGGAACAGCAGTCTATGGTAACCGACCCATCTGTTATAGAGCAGTTAGAACTGAGGAGACAGGCTTCGCAGTCTCAAAGCAGTGCTCTACAGGCTGTGTCGTCGGTCACTCCTGAACAGTGGCAGTCTCCTTCGACTCCTATTGATAAGCTATTCGGTACTTTAGAGACAGCAGCGACTATCGTGTCCTCTATTATTGCAGAGCCTGTAGCAGGGATTGTAGGGGGCGTTGTAGGCATTACTGATAGAGACTTAGGGGCCGCTGTAGACACTATAGAAAGCGTAAGGGCTGCTATGACCTTCAACCCTAGAGGACAGGAAGGGCAAAGACAGCTTGAAGCTGTTGGTAGTACTTTAGAGCCTATCGGGGAAGCTATTGTAGGAACCAGTGAGTCGCTAGGTGATTTCGGTTATAGAACCACAGGAAGCCCTGAAGTGGCCGCTGCTCTGTACAGTTTACCTACAATGGCTCTTGAGCTTATTGGCCTCAAAGGGGCTAGGACAGCAAGTAGACTAACTCCTGACGCTACTCACGTTAGGAACATGCAGAGAACCCTTCTGAACGATACTACTGTAGGACGTTATAGTGGGGATGTTGCTGAAGTTACACTAAACAGGACTGGTCAGGTCGTTCCTGACCCTATCGGACAGACTCTTGTTGATTTAGGAATGCCTAGAAATCATGTAGCTGTCATTACCAATAGTAGCCCTGCTTCCCGTAAGATCATGGCTAATATGTTAGATAAGTTTGAGAAAGGTAAGACCAATAACATAGCCGCTCTGTCTTCTCGAATGACTGATGACATAGGACAGTCTCTAACTCGTAGACTTACCTCCCTACAGAGCAGCCGTAGGTCTCTAGGAAACAGACTAGACTTTCTTGTTAACAATCAGCTTAAAGGACAAACAATACAGGTCAATGCTCCTTTAGGAGAGTTTGTTCGTAACTTAGCCGACGACTTTGATATAAAACCACGTATAAGCGGGGACAGTACAGTATCTTTTGATATGAACTCTGGAGTTATAGGTACTAGAGGGATGTCAGGAACTCGTAGTCTAATCAATGACACCCTCGATGTGATGAATCAGTCCCAAGCTAATGGTGTTATTGATGTGTCTGCTGCTCACAAGCTCAAGAAAGGCCTAGATGAGATGATAGACGCTGCAAAGGCTTCAGAGGCTGGTATCACAGGGAGAACCCACTCCAGGCTGTTAGAGCTGCGTAGTGGTATTAACCAAGCTCTAGGAGACTCCTTTGAACAATACAGAGGAATCAACACAGAACTGTCTCAGATTATTGACACTATGAAGCCTTTTGATAAATATAAGGGAGTAGGACAGGCTTGGTCTGACACTAAGGTCTCTAATGTTGTAGGTTCTGCTTTAGATAACTTAGGGGGCGATGCTGGTTCTGCTAGAGCGTTGAGCTATGATGTCCACAGATTAGAACAGTTAATGAGAGAAAGAGGGGCTGGCTTTGCTGATGACACGTCCGCCTTGATAGACTTCAAGCAAGGTATAGAGGATTTCTTCAAACTCAATGAGGAAACTATTGTTAGAGAGTCTAAGAATTTAAGCACTCCGGCTGCTAGGAAGGTACTAGATGCTGCCGCTTCAGGAGCTGTTCAAAACACTTTTGGCCTTACCCACGACGTATCTTCTCTGGTTGCTCTTGGTATGCAGAGAGCAGATGCTGCTAAGTATCTTAAAGACCTAAACAAGGCTAAAACGACTATTAAGAGAGCTTTGAATAACCAGTATATATTCCCTACGCCTCGTAGAGCTACTGGTGTTGAGAGAGCAGGTGCTGTTATAGGAGGGGCTGCGGCTTCTTCAGCGATTGCTTCTGAAGAGTAAGAGCAGTTTTACAGCTACTTCGTAGAAGTAACTTCAGCTTGCTCAGGCTGAGGAGATTCTAAACTATTTCACAACTGTTACCAACACAGGCCAGTGATTGCGCCCCTTCAGTAACATCAGTTCCTTCAACAATGTCCCAATTGAACTCTGTTGGGAACGTCTTTAACATATCCTCATAAGCCTCTTCCGAGATAGCCTCGTAAGGGGCTTGATCGTATGTGTGTTCTGAATAGGGCAAGAACGACACACCACTGACATCATCAAAGTTATTGTATAACCAGTTACCTATTTCTAGGAACTCTTCATCTTTGTAGTAGACAGTGATGGAGGGCTTATGCTCACACCAATGATCCTGGTATATCTTCCATAACCTAAGCTGATCCATACCAGACTGCTCAGAAGCCATTACAGAGCCTTCAGGAGCCTTTTTAGGGAAGCTGAATACCATAGTAGTGGGTGACGTTACATCGACCTCTGAAGGCACTCCAGCGTCCTGTAAGACCTGACATAGAGGGTCTCTAGCATCTGCCCTAACTCGTCTGATATAGTACGGGGCAAAGCGTCCATGAATACCAGAGGCTGAGTCAACCAACTGAGACACTGTACCGCTAGGTTTAACACAGGTTATTGCCGTAGACTGATTCACTCCTAGCTTCTTAGCCCACTTCTTGTTAGTATCAATAGCAGTTTGTTTCAGGGCTTGTAAAACCTCTTCAAGAGGTAATGTCTCTTCACAATCGAACCAAGAATCAGTGCATCCTTCTGGAGAGCTTAACACTTCATTATCCAGTATTCCTGTCAAGCTAACACCTAACAAGCACTCCTCTTCTGTGTTGTTCTTCCACACCTTACGCAGGTATCTGAAGTTAGTCAGCGTAGACTGTAGAGTCCCTAGTATAGAAGCTATCTCTACTTTCTCCTGTAGAGTCTCCAGTGTGTCCTCTGGCCTCACTACTACCTCGCTGAGATTACAGAAACCATAAGGACGTAATATAATTTCGGAGCAAGGATTTGTCCCATAGTCGTGTTCTTCTTCAAATACTTCGATATTAGTTATCTTCACTTCCTTGTCATAAGAGTCTCCGACTTTTAATTCACTAGTTACTTTACTCCCTACTCTTTGATTATAAGGGATAGTAACTGTAGAGCCGTCTTCTAAAGTTAGTTTAACCTTCTTACCTCTCCTGCCATTCTTAGCTGCTTGCTTCTGAGAGGCTACTCTGGAGAACATACCTCGTTCACCTGACTTGGACTCGTATAGGGCTACCCATTCATTCATAAAGGCTTCAAAGTCAGGCTTCTCTGTGTAGCAGACTGAGTTATTAGCTAAGGCTCGTTGAGGCTCATCTAACCACCACTGTCCATGTTTAGCTCTGCGTAGCCTATCATCAGTTAAGTTAGACAGGCTAATTAGTGCTGATCTGCGTACTCCTCCTACTACTACTACCTGAGCTACCTTACAACATAGGTCATGACACTCAATACTGTTCAGCTTACGTCCTGATGCTTCTTTGAATAGTTCTACAGTGAACTTGAATAGCTCCAACAAAGGCTCAGGGCCACTAGCTCGGCCACCAAAGGTCTTCAGTGGTGCTCCCGCTGGCCTGATTGTTGATGTGTCCCATGAAGGAACCTGGCCTGAGTAGAGGAGGCTTATAAGCTCTCTGAAGGCTTTAGCCCATCCTATCTTGCTATCAGCGACATGGATGATGGTATCGGTAGGGTGGAAGTCTTCAGAGACCTCTGGTAGCTTAGTGATGTATTGACGCTCTACACTGAAGCCTACGCCTGTACCACACAGTAGGATATACATTAGCTCGTCAAACGATCTAGGACTATCAATGGGAATGTAGGAGCAGTTGAAGCCAGCTACGTTGTCCCTATCCAGGGCTTTCCCTGCTGTCATCATAGCCCTCATTGAAGGCATAACATCCATATTGATAATAGCTGTTCTGACTCTCTCCTGTGTCTTAGCATCTAGCTTGTCAGAGAAGAAACCTACATACCTATCTACTGTCTCTTCCCATGTCTCTCTACGTTGTAGCTCAGGAAGGTATCGTGCGTACCTGCTCTTGTGTACATATGACTGATAATTATCCATCTACTTTGTTGTCTCCTGTGTAATGTCTCTGTCGTCTAGTGCGTCTACATCAAACGGGGAAGTCCTATATCTATAAGCAGTTACTTCGTTCCAGTCTATAGGGTACTCATCGGGTTGTATAGTGTCAGAGACTCTATCACCTCCTTTCATGAGCACTTGGAAAGGACATCGTACTTCCGCACCTTCTATCCTGACAATGCTTAAGTCAGTAATCCAATCACTCCAGTTCTCTTCTTCCTCTTCGTAGCTGCTCAGTTCTGTGTCCTTCGCTGCCTCAGCAGCCTCTATTAACACCTGGAGGACATGGGAAGCCTTCTGTAGGTTCTCCACCTTACTTCCCTTATCCCTTCCCATATACTTTAACACTTTACAGTACACCGCAGCCTCCAAGCCTATGTAGCCGTAGTTAGCCAGCACAGCTTCTAAAGGCTGTATTCCCATGTCTTTGTAGTGGTCGCCTCCAATCTGTGTTTCTATAGCCTTCATAGGCTAGTGACCTCCACTTTGATTGACACTTTATAGTCTCTATCTGCATCGGGGATATTATTAGAATTAATGTAGAAGTCTTTTTTAATCAGGCTCTCAGCTCCAGAAGAAACTGATATGTTGATAAAGTCTGATATATCCTCAACAGGTATTAAATAGTCTGTGTAGCTGTGTGTTACATTCATCTTAGTTCTCCTCAGTCTCCGTTATCGCTCTAAAGTCTTCAGCGTCCTCTTCCAAGTCTGCTATTAAGTCTTCCAAGCGATCTTCAATTCTCTGACTAAACTTGTTAACAATGTCCTCTGAAGTAATCTCCAGTGTCTCCAACAGTGTTAACTCGTCTAATCTCCCTAGTCTCTCTGATACTTCATAAAACGTCAGCATTAGTTATCCTTATACTTGTTTTTTAAATAGTTCATACTAATAGGTAGCTCATCGAAGCTACCTTCATTAACCTCATGCAGCATCCATAGCCCTCTCCAGCTTGAGTTTGTTTGAGGGTTTAAATAGCCTTCATCGTGTGGATAGAAGATACCTGCAAACAACCCTGTCACTGAAGTACCGTCAGCCTTCCTAGCGTAAGCAATGTCTCTATCCTGGACATGCCCCATCACACACGACATCATCTTCTTAGTAACCATAGCTCTTGCAGAAGAAACAGGCCTCCCCATGACTCCTGAAGTGAAGTAGTGACTGTAAGCAACACCGTCTATAACAGTAACTTCTAAAAAGTCCTTCACTTCCCATCCATAGTCCTTTAAGTTAAAGTGTTCAAAGCTCAATACTCCATCCAACTTAGCATCATCTTCAATGGCTCTTTGAATCCTATACTCATGGTTTCCTAAACAGAATACCAATCTAGGTTTCCAGACAGTCTTCTTATTCCTACGCTGTCTCTTCTGTTCTGCAAGAATAGGCTGCATAAAAGCATCCATGCCTGTATTACCTGCTTCAATATCTGTTAAGTAGCGTCTTCCTTCAAAGCTCTTCTTACCTTTGTCATAACTAGAGAGGCTAGGCATGTCCCAATGGTCTCCTATGTGAACTATAACTTCTGGCTTCTTCTCCGCAGCGTATTGCCCTGCCCATCTTAGGTGGGCTACGGAGTCTCCTGCTTTGACTTGTGTGTCTGGGATTATTAGGTGTTTCATTTCTTAGTTTTCTCCGTTAACAATCTCTGTATCTTCTGTACAGTATACTCTAAGTCGTCTAGTTGATCATAAGGAAACGACACTATCTCAAAAGGCTCTCCCGCAATTGCTTCATACTGTAGAGAGATTCTATAAGGGTAGCCATCTGTATAGGTGCTACAGATAAACCGACCTGCTTTGCTTTCTAGTTTCATATAGTTGTACAGAGCCACAACAGCTCATTGATTTGAATAAACACTGGGCAGATTGGTAGTAGTGTTAGTGTCATGTATAGTCCTCTATAGTGAACACCGTAGTATCTTTAACTCCTTTATAGGCTGATAAAGGCCCCTCAAACCTCGTCCACGTGTATGTTGTGCTCGTTACCTTGTGAGCTACCCAATAACCCTTCCTGAGTCTTCGATACCATTTAAAACTGCTCATATTAGTTCTCCTAGCATTATCTGTACAAAAGGTAGCCGTAGTATGTAACCACTGAAGTAGACAGGCATGACAGCTTGCACTTCATAGCCTTCATCGTCTTCAAAGATTACCAGCATATTAGTAGGGAAAGCCGAAGTGACTTGAAAGTCCACTCCAAAGCCTCTCCTAGTGTTTATCATGCAGTCCATTAGTTCTCCAGTGAGTAACCATAGGCTGCTATAAGTAACGCATCAGCTCTGCCTATGTCTTTCTTACGTTGTAGATACTGTTCAGCTTCAGGGAACAACTCAATAGCCTTCAGCCTTGCAGCGTCCTTATCAGTCTTTAACAGCCCGTGATGTTTCTTCCATGCCTGTGGCGTGACTAAGGTGTAGTCGTAGCCTAGACAGCCTAGAACTCCTTTGATGATGCCATAGCCTTGACCAAAGTTGAACATGCTAGTTACTCCTTGATTCGGCATGGCATGTACTTTCTCTAGGTATACAGTGATGGGTCTGTCCCATCTAGCATCACGGTATAAGGAGTCAGCGTCTATGATCTTACCTTTGCCTTCATCCTTCAAGGGCATATCGAAGGTGTAGAAAAACTTACCTCCGTAGCTTAAGACAGCTACAGCACCTGTGTTGCCAGGATCGATACCAACGATCATACAGCAGTCTTCCTAAAGATATAGAAGACACAGTAGTACAGGTAGTCCCCTGTCCTCTCTACTTCCAATAAAGCTCTCCTGTCCCGCATGAAGGGTAGCTCAAAAGACAGTACAGACAGTCTCCACTTAGTAGGGCTGTAATGCCATAGGCTAAATAGTTCCAGTTCAGTCATTGTTGTTCTCCTAAGCTACGAAAGCTGGTTGAGCTTTCCACTTGATAGCTACCCACCCAGAGTTTATGTACCAAGATTCTCCTCCTTTATCATAAATCCTATGGCCACCACTTTCAGATACATGGAGATACTGAGGGCTGTCTACTTTAACAGTAGTACCGTCTGGAAAGAGGTAGGTTCTCCAATACTCGCTGGAAATATCTATCCAGTCCCTTCCTAAAGCATCAAAACTGTTGTCGTATTCATCAGTCATTGTTGTTCTCCACAGGCGGTTGCCATAGTTCGTCTTCTTCTCTTCTTAGATACACCAGTCTAGCATTCTCCAGTGCAGGGGGCCTCTATAGACAATACAGAGACAGACCATTTGTTAGTAGTGTAATAAAATAGGCTGAATAAGTCTATATTAAACATTTTAAACCTATACGTCTAAGTCTGGAATAATAACAGAAGGCTTAAATACTACTTTATATCTGTACACAGACACATCAGCAGTCTCTAACTGTTCGGAGAAGTAGGTTACATTGTCGGACAACCCTAAGTAATGTTTCTTAAAAGCATCGTCGGAGACTTTACAAGTAACTGCTAATGTCCCAGAGACAACCTCAACAGAACAACGGCCCTCTATAGTAAGAATGTATTGATTAGTTATCCCGTTATAGAACACTATACGTCTTTCCAATTGGAACTGCTCCGCAGCTCTTGATAGATTATGAGAAGCTACGTCAGCATCGGTACATCCCCATAATAGAGTTACAGCTAATAGTAATGTTACACTTTTAATCATGTTGTTTTCTCCTGTGGCGGCTGCCACATTTGGTTAGGTTCTCTACGCAGCCACAAGAGCTGCCCATTCTCTAAAGCTCGTTCTTCAGAGCCTAGACAGTCCACCACAGTCTGCCACATCTCAGCCTCTGTCTTGCCTTCTAAGAGCTTCCTTGACTTAACAAGCCCTAGTCCTTTAACGCCTTTGATGTTGTCAACACCATCACCCATGAGCATCTGCATATAAGGCCAGATCAGGGCTTCCTCTTCACTGATGTCCTTATATTCCTTAGTGACAAAGTTGTAGTTCTTTCCTGGTACTTGGTAGAAGTCCTTATCAACACTACAGATGACAGCATCAGGGTTGCTGGTGGCTGCGATAGCTATATCATCGTCAGCTTCCTGCCCCTTGCTTACTGTAGCGCCCCATACGTCCACTAGGTAGTCTCTGAGGGCTTCAATGTGAACTGGCTTGTCCTTAGTCCTATTGCCCTTGTAAGGGGCTGTGACAGCTATCTCGTTCCTGAAGTTCTCCTTACCAGACAGGAGCAACCTCCATGTTAGTTCCTGTCCAATGAATAAGTCAGCTATCATGTCCACTACAAAACCTTCCATAGTCTTGATAGCAATAGCTTCTGACTCTTCGTTGCAAGCAAAGCCTACACGATAAGTCAAGTCAGAACGTCTGCATCAATTAACAATGTAGTCATTCCGTTCTATCCTCCTCGAAGTGTCTAATTCTATGGCAGTTAGAGCAGAGGAGTATGCACTTCTTCAGTTCCTCTCTACCTTTCTTATTCAGCATTAGAGATGATGGATTTCCTTCTTTCACTGAAGGGTCAGGATGATGGAAGTCGTAGACTGAAGGCGGGAAAACTCCTCCGCAGTCCTTACAACTACCTCCAGCAGCCTCTATCCACTCTATCTTCCTTTGTCTGTTCCTCTCTTTAATTTTGTTATTAAACTCTTCAACGTATTTAGGACACTTCCGTCTTTCTAGTCTGTGTTTCTTGGCTCTTTCTAAAGCACATAAACGACAGGCATTTCCAGCGTAGGTGAAATCGACTTCCTTGTCTTTAATGGTGTCGCAAGCAGGGCAGTACTTCATCCCCTCTGGTATCTCCTTCCCATTAACTTCCATCCGATACTCTAGTATCTTCCCTTTAGAGTCTCTTTTAGTTATAACACGTTTAAGAGAAGACAAAGATTACAGCGCCTCATCCAAGTCATAGGAAGAAGCGCCACCGTCAGTCTCAGGAGCGAACTCCACCAGCTCTGTGATGACCAGCTTCTTCAATGAAGGGGAGCGTCCTTTACGGTTCTGGAATGTCCAATCATAGGCAGAGATAACTGCTTTGACTTTAGAGCCATTGCCTACTAGAACGCCAGTGATGTCATCACCTGAAGTGTCATAGTACTTAATGGTGTTGTTGCTCTTAGGTGTGATGAAGCTGCCTTGCTCAGGTTTATCGTCACGGTTCTTTACCTGGAGACCAATGCTTTGTAGCTTCTCTACAGCCGCATCAGACAGGTTACACAGGTCTAGCTGGAACTTCCCTGACAGGTCATTCTGTGTTGTTAGGTTAGCCCAATAAGCATCTGCATTGATGATTACGATGGGTTGCTCTTGTTCTGACATATTAATTATCCTCATAAGGGTTAAATGAATTAAACTTTACTGCTTTATACTATTATTATACCATGCTTTATTCTCCAGTGTCAAATCATTTTCCTTTCTCCATTTCTTTAATTGCGGTTTCAAGCTCTTTTGCTCTCCTGATAATTATTCCGTGATCCTCATAGGGGTCACTTGCCATGCTCACAAAATCCTTACACTTCGCAATCACAGCGGCTTGGTTTTGGAGTTCTATTTTTAGCTTGTCATAGCTTTCAGATAGAGCCATATATGTATCGTTACAAACTGCCATTGTTCATATCCTCACTAATATCGTCGGCTGATTTGATCTGTATTAAGTTAGTCATTGGCTTGATCCTCTGATGACTCTACAGCGACGATCTGTGTATAGGCATATATCCATTTAGGTCGCCACACCTGCCACCACTTCCTGTCGAAGTCTACTTTCCCCTTCAAGCTAATAAATTTTTCAGGGAACGATGTTGTCCAAAACTCCCTAATTTCGTGACCTTCTGGTATTTGTACTGATTCCATTTCATCTACTCCTTATCTCTTATTGGTTGTTGGGCTTTCACCCCAAGTATTTTTCGCCGCAAACGGCGCACTCAACAATTTCGCCTCTTGAGTCTCCTTCAATTTCAAAAGAAGAGCCGCCTTCTTGTTTGTCTAATACTTTCATGCTGCGATCCTCGGTTTAATCCAATAATTATTGAATCCGCGCCACCAGAAATAGGCGTACACAAAGGACATAGCGAATATACCCCATTGCTCATGGGTAAAAGTTGTGTAGAACCAAAATGGCTGCGACAGGAGGCCACACACTGAGGCGTATTTCTTGTGGCTCTCCCTGTGGTCATTTGTTAGGAAGATTGCCGTTAGCCCAAACACAGCGATAAAGAACTGGCTCATATCTATTCCTCTATCTCAGGGGTAGGGATTGGGCCGTGTACACCTTTGCTTGTAGCTATTTGTTCCTTCAATTTCTTCCCAACTTTGTTGTGATAGTTCAGAAGCTTAAAAGACACCCATTCATGTATATGCCAAGCCCAATACCACTCACCTACAACCAGTTCCGATTCGCTCTCTATTCGCTTCATTGGGGTTTGTCCTTTAGTCGTCCGTCATGCCGGAATTATTATTGAATAGCCAGCTATCATCCTGCTCTGATTCCTCGTCGTGGTCATCGTCACAGTCAAACTCGCCGCATACATCACAATTGAAATCTGGGTCGGTCATTCACTCCACCTATTTAGGCTCTAAGGCGGCTCGATAGTCCTTGTGAGACAACCAAGGTAATCCTGACTCTGTATTCGGGTTAGGAGCCATCCATCTCGGCTCCCAATACCACGAGTGGAGGACGTTACACCACCAGACAAATTCACCGCGCTTCTTCAGCTTGTTTTTACGTCGAGTGCTGACAAGTCTACGAACACCTGCCCTCACCATTTCTAATGCCTCTGCCTCTGTCTCCATCGGCGGATGATTTTCTATATCACACAGTGAACACATATCTATTCTTCTCCTTTGCTCTCGGTAGGGTTAAGGGTTCGTCTCAAGATTCAGCGCCTTGTGAACTTTGCGCCATATCTCGCTTTGCAGGTTGAACAGCCTTTCGTCCATTTCCTCTATAGTCATGCCGCGATTCTGTTTAATTCGCAGATCGGTTATAGGGTCGCTAATAGCTGCGTAAACTTCTGAGGCTTTCGTCTCGCTGATTCTCACAACTTACCCTCTACTGGCTCAGGTGGGAGGGGCTTGTCCTCTAAGGCGGCTAGTAGTGCGTCTGCCATTTCAACAGCCATGCCTGAAGTTATTTCAACCCCCAATTGGCGGTCATAACCAATAGCCTGCATAGCCAATCCTGCAAAGTGTTCGCGCAATGTGATCCCTGTGAAGGTTTCTCGCTGTTCTCCCTTAGAAGTTTCCCAAGACATGTCGCTAGGATGTACTGGCATATCTGCATTATTCATATCACTCTCCCTCATTCTCTAGTGTTGGTGGCGACTTACCCTCTACTGGCTCAGATGGGAGGGGTAGCCAATGAGTAGGTTCTTCCGTGCGCCACCCCTTCCCATCAAATGAAGCGATATAAACGCACTCGTTAAATACGAGATACCTGCCAAAGTCCTCAGGCAATCTATCCCAAACACTTATCCACTCCACAGGCTTCGCAGTTTTCAACCACTCTTGCAAATGATGCGCTTCGGCGGCGACTTTGGCTTGGTCTAGGTTTTCTATTTGAACTAACAGAGACACGCCATTTCGGGACAGCGACAAGGGCCATGCCTTGCCTTGCTTGTGTATGTGATAGCCGCCTATGTTTGAGTCCCACACAGACTCTCCTTTACGCAAGTGACTGTCTTTGTCTTGCTCCCACTCAAGCCCTTTAGGTAAATAGCTAATCATTGGGAGTCCTCTGATGTGCCAGGATATTTGCAGCCTGTGTTAGTCATTATAGTGCTCCTTCCAGTATTCATACATATCCTCCTCGCTAGGCTCTACATGGTGTGCTAGTCTTTCTAGAAACAACCTACCTACGGCATCTATGCACAATTCTTGCAAGTCTTCGTCTTCCTCAAGGAAAGTCCTCACTGTCCTATTCAGACACTTATCTTCTATAGTCTCGTAGTCCAGCATAGCTTTCATAGCGGTATCACCGTAGCCTCTATAGACTGGATCGTCAGGGTAGACTGTCTTGGTCATGTAGTCATACAGGTCTGTAGGGTCTGCTATGGCTTGGTAGATCACTTCCAGCCTGATAGAGTCCTTGATAGACTGGTGCAGACAATCAAACTCTGCTCTAAGCTGGTCTTCCTTAATAGCTCCTGCTTCTTCTCGTTTCTGTGCTTCTCTGATGTGTTGTTCCATTTCTATTTCTCCAAATACTTTAGTGTTCTCCATACTTATAATCAAACTCTTCTTGTGCAGTTATTCTGTTGCTATCATCCCTAACGCATATAACACCACACTCTATATCTGGCATAGGGATGTCTCTACCTGCTGTCGGGTCTAGCTCGTCTAGAAACACCCTCTTGCGTTTACCGTCCCCTGCATAAGACTTACATATAGCTGCGTTCATCTTACGTTCCTGTATAGCCATCCTATCAAAAGCCTCTGGGAAGTCTATTCTAATCTTGTTCCAGTAGCCTTGTCCTCCTTTAACACAGCCTATGCAGTTGTTGTTGTTGTAGCCTAGTTTGTACATCTCAGGAAGCTCTATACCAGCCTCTTGTAGTATACGATAACAATCATTCTTGGTTATGCCTCCAGTGTCTAGCACCCACTCCACCTCTAGCTCAGGGTTCTGGTCTTCAAACCTATCTATCCTTCCCTGCTCATCAGACGTTAAGCCAAAGATGTGCAAGTCATCGTCACGCTGGTATGCCTTGCGAACATTCTTCTTTAGCTCTGTAGTGCATCTCGCTCCACCAGCACCGACTAGCCAGCCTGTTTTGTCAAACACATCAAAGATGTCTTTATACTTCTCACTAGACAGTATAGTCACTTCCTTTCCTATCCATGCTGAGACATCATTAAGGAATCGTCTATTGTCTGGGTGCTCGTAAGCTAATGTGTCGCAATACAACACCTCGCAATCTGGGTAGAGCCTCACAGCCTCTCTAGCCGCTACAGCCGAAGCAGCTCCACAACTAAACCATACTAATACTCTACTCATACTTCTCTCCAGCTATCTGCAAGCGCATTTATACGAGGCTCTATCTTCATAGCTATCTCGCTCCCCAGCATGTTCCCCGCTGTCGCTCCTAGTGTATAGAACAAGAGCCACTGAACATCTAACGTGTTCTGTATTCCCACTATCAAAGAGATACCGAACAGTAGGTGACTAAAGAGACTAAATGGTAGGTGGTAAAGCCTCTTGTCTCGGTTTCTAGCTCTATTGGCAATCGTTGTAGCCACTTGCTGAAAGAACGCTAAAAACAATATAGAAATAACAATCATTTTTTTATCTCTCTATACTCCCAACCGTAAGCTACGTAGCCCCCAAAACTGGCGCTGTAAGCATCATAAGACACCCTGCGGCGTTCTACAGTCTCATGTTTTACAAGCCAACCATCAATAACAACGGTGCGCCACGCAAACCACTTGTGCCACTGATTTTTATCTATGCGTTTAGTTCTCATTAGTGTGTCTCCGACCAGTTATGACCTATCTTATATTCAGCATCAAGAGGACATCTCAGTCCTAGATCAATACCTGCTTGCTTAATAGCTTGTACTCCACAGATTCCTACTGCTTCTCCTAAGTAATCTGGAGTCTCTATCTGGAACTCATCATGCACGTTAGCTACTAATTTATACTCTATATTATTATTATACAACATTTCTGTCAAGATTACCAGAGCTTCCTTCATTACAACTGCCCCAGCGCCTTGTAGTAGAGTGTTCAACGCTGAGTGTTGGCTTCTTACTCTCAAGACTCTTCCATCCAATCCTGGCAGTACTCCCTGTGCAGCTATCTTGTCAACCTTAGCTCTAAGCTGTCCTAGTGCTGGTGTGTTCTTTAGAAACTTAGCTGTTAAGTTCTGTCCTTCCTTGTAACCTCCTCCAACTATAGAGCCAATCTTAGCAGGGCCAGCGCCATACAAGAAGGCGTAGATGAAAGTCTTTGCTTGGTCTCTGTTGGTCAGTCCTGCTGCATTCATGTTAGCTGTGTGGACATCACCTTCGAGAATCTCTCTAGTGTATTTAACATCTCTCATGTAATGAGCCAGCATCCTAAGCTCTAACCCTGAAGCATCAATACCTACCAGGACATTACCATCTTCTACAGTGAAGCAAGCTCTACAGTCCTCACCATACTCTGAAGACACTGAAGGTATCTGTCCTAAGTTGGGGCTATGATGTGTCATACGGCCTGTCACAGCGCCATTAGTAATGACCCTACCATGAATCCTTCCATCATCGGCACAGTGTTTGAACCAACTATTGAGCAGTCCTTCCCGCTTCTGTAGCATCAAGTACTCACTACACAGTTTAGCTTCTGGTAAGTCCACATCAGCCAGTGTAGATTCATCAATGACTACTCTACCTGTCTCTGTCTTCTTCTTAAACTTAGCGCCTAAGCTCTCTAGTCTCTTAGCTATTTGCTGCCTAGAGCCTATGTTAAACTCCTCTACATCATCCTTCAGCCTCTTCCCTGTCTTCTCTGACCACCTTTCAGTCACAATAGGTGGGAACTTAGCCTGCAATTCCTCCCTGATCTGTGTCATACGGTGGGTGATAGTTGTATATAGCTCTGTAGCCTTCTGTGTGTCCATTCTGAAGCCGTTTAGCTCCTGCTGATGGGTAGCTAGTGCTACAGCGTGTTCAAGGGCTTCTGAAGCCTCTGAGAAGCCTTCTGAGCGAAGTAGCTTATTTAGATGTATATACAGCTTCTTAGTGATTGAGACATCCTGTTCACAATACTGCACCATTTCAGGGCATAGTCCACCATCATAGTCTGTGAAGTCTCCTTTAGGGAAGCCTAGCTTGTCTCCCCATACAGCTAAGGAATGCTTTAGCTCAGGATTGTACAGCCTGGATAGTATAAGAGTATCCCTTAGCTTCTCTTCAGGTATCTGTACATTCCACACTCTAGCCAGTACAGGACTATCAAAGCCTATAATGTTATGCCCTACAATGTGGTCATAGCTGTCTATGAGTTGCTGCAAGCCTTCAGGCTCCACAAAGCTCCACCGCCTGTCTTTCTCTAGGTCTTCACAGCAGCACAGCCAGATAGTATTGTGGTCTGTAGTGGTTTCTATGTCGAGTATTAGTGTTCTACTCATTTCCTTTCACCCATACAAAGTTAACTTTAGGGAAACTGTGCCACCCATAACACTCATTCGTGTGGAAGCTGTTAAACTGAGCTAAGTAGTTTTCCTCCTTATCAGGGTCTTGTCTAAGGATTGCATACTCATTCTGTAGTCTCTCAGGGGCTGCGGTAGCTCTATACTTTCCAGTTTTCATTTTAGGTCACACAGCCCGTAGTTTTCATCTAAGTAGTTCTGGAAAGCTGCTTCCAGCTCTTCTGTGTCGTAAACAGACTCCCATGACTCTCCGTATCTCTCTATCCAGCATGATTTACTAAACCTAATAAACTCCCTGTTAGAGTCTTTAAGTTCAATCCAGTGGTGCTTGTCTCTGACTGCTCTTTTAATTGTATTCATTAGTTCTCCAAAAGCTCTGGGTTCTCGAACACATTTCCAATTACTTCAACGCTGTTGTGGCTGCTTTCAACATCTACCATTCCTTCTTTGTCGTAAACAAATCCGGCAAACTGGCTGTCCCATTTGCACTCAGCGGTAAGGCCGTTGAACTGCTTAACCACATCTCCCTCATATATGTCCTTGCCATTCTTGTCGAGACGGCCGATAAATTGCATTACAGCTCTAACGCCCGATACGTTGGGGAAGGGTTGAATTACCCAAGACATATCCTTCGAAGGCTCAATGCGAACATACTCTCGCATAACTTGTCCGTTCCAAGCTCTAAACTTAATCTCTCTACTCATCACAGTCCTCCACAGAATCTAATCTAATGCTCTTTAGTGCTTCCAAGTCATCATCATGCTCTTCTCCACTGTAGAGACAATCAAAACACATATCATAATACTCACCAGTCACTTCATCCTTCTTAGTTGATTCATTATCTGATAATGCTACATTACAGGCTTGACAACGCATTATTGTTCTCCTTCTGGTAAGGTCTTACATTGTAAAGAGGACACTTAGGAGCTGTGCAGTTCCTTACCTCCTCTTTCCATCCATCAGCTATATGCTCCTCAGTACATCCCATGCAATGGGCGCACATGGCTTTTATACTCAATGTAGTTAGCTTTTTGTTAACTGGAGCGTTTTTTAAGGCAATTAAAGGGTTGTGGTTACGCTTACCCCCTACTCGACTATTCCGAGCCTTTTCTGCTCTTCTAAGGACATCTTCTCTTGTCTCCATTATAGCTCTCCTTTGATGTTCTTCTTAACAGTCTTGTATAGCTTCCTAAAGCATAGTGGCTCTAGTATGGCCTGTCCAGGATTGCTAGGGTGAGCTACATAGCTGGTCTCAGTAGTTCCTTGCCAGCCTAGCTTAATAGCTCGTCTAATCTCTTTAGCTTTCTTGTTTCTCATTACAAAGCCTCCTGTTTAGCTTCTGTTAGTCTACCTGTTTCTAAATCGTATGTCAACTCACATGCTTGTCCTGTTTCACCACTAAAGCGATTCTTCAGAACTCTTACAATCGTTGTGTTCCTTACCTGAGCATCATCTGACTGCCTATTAGCCTCCAGAGCTATGCCGATGTCGCTTAGTTGTACAATAGCGCCTGAGCCTCTAGCCTCTCTTGCCTGTACTCTCCTCCCTTCTTCGTGCCCTACTCCGTCGCTTGGCTTGGTTAGGTGGCTGATGTTGACTAAGGTGATACCTGTTTCCTCCACTAGCGTACGAAGTCTGTGCATTACGTTATCAATAGCTTCCCTTTCATTCCCCTTACCTGTTACTACCAAACCCACCAGGATGCTGATATGGTCTAACAGGATAACCTTGCAGTCCTTCGCTTTAGCAAGGTAGCGCATCTGTCCTAGTACGCTGTCCATTGTAATGTTTCCTTCATGGCTGAGAAACATGAACCTATCGCTGCCTAGTATCTCCTTAAAAGCTTTCTCCTTAGACTCTAGCCGTTCTTCCTCTGTACAGTCCTCTAAGTAGGGCTTCTCTATAACCCTTGTAGGGTCTTTAAGGATAGCCTTCATCTGCTTCACAGTAGGGAGATGGAATTGCTTACTACTAGCCAGTGACATCATCTTCATAGCTGAGACACCAGAGCTTTCTTCCAGTGACAGTACCCCAATAGGGAAATCAGTGTACTGGTGAATCTCTCTTAGTATTTCCTTAACAAAGGTAGACTTGCCTACACCAGAGCCACCCATGACAGTGATAATCTCTGCTGATCTAATTCCGTATAGCATGAGGTTTAGACCATCCCATGGGTAACTACAGAAAGGCATCTGTAAAGGCTTCATAACTTCATCGTGTAGCTGTGACGATGGGATGATGCTGTCAGGCACGAATTCCTCTGCTGCCCACCACGCCTTCATAAACTCCTTAGTCTCATTAGCCTTGAGGCAGTCACTAGCGTCCTTGTGTGACATCTTCATTATCTTAGACTTACCAGCGAACAGTTCTGCTACTTCCTTAGCTGCTTTCTGTCCTGGTTCGTCCATGTCGAAGCAGATCACAATAGTTTCAAAACTATCCAGCCATTTGAAGTTGGCTTTACAGTCCTTCAAGGCTGAACCTGCACCATTCTTAATCGACACTACAGGGTATTGACTGCCTTGCATCTGATATGCTGCTAATGCGTCATACTCTCCTTCAACTAAGGTGACTGCTTTGGCGCTACCAGCGCTGAATAGGCTCTGACCATACAGTCCTGCTTGTGACCAGTCTCCTTCGGTTAAGAATTGCTTGTCCTTTTTACGCACCTTAGCAGCAGTAACACCATCTTCACCAGCATAGCCAAAGATAACTGTATCCCCATCAACTAGAGCATTGTACTTCTTAGCTGTGCTAACTGTGATAGACCTCTCAGGTATAGGCGAGAACTCCCTAGTACTGAATAGCCCTATATGATCCTTAATTGTCTTACTATAGGAGGAGAACTGCTTAGGCTTGTCTGCTATCACCTTTAGCGGACTAGGTTGATAAGGTGTAGGACAGTTACCACTAAAGCAATAACTACTACCATCTGCGTTGTATGCCCTAGCATCTGATGAACCACAGATGTCACAGGGCTGTCTTGTTTCTACGAAGTTTGACATTACTTGTCCTCTGCTTTGGCTAGTGCTGCATCTCTCATGTGTAGAAATGTTTGCAAATCACCGTCCGGACTCTCCATGCACAGCTCTTGATATTTCAAAGCCTCATACATATCCGGCGCTGCGGCGATTAGGTGGGCGTTTGCTATACACTCTTTGCTCGGCTTGGCCTCTCCTATAACTTGGCTGTCTTGGTCAAGGATAAGTCCGCCCATACAGGCCCAAGGCCCTTTAGTAAATTTATTCATAATAACTCTCCTGTCTTATTGAAAGAATATAACAAAGATTAAAAGTATCGCTGTAAGGACTAACCAGTCTATGTCTGTCATTTTAAACAGTCTCCCAATTAGCTTTGCTTATCATTGCAACAAGGCGGCGATTTTGCTTGTCCATGACCGCATCCGCAGCCACATCCGCAGCACAAGCAGCAGCCCAAGCCGTATTTGAAACCACATCCGCAGCACAAGCAGCAGCACAAGCCTCATGCCAAGACGCAACCCTAGCTGCATCCGCAGCCGCAGCATAAGCAGCATTTGAAACCGCATCCGCAGCATAAGCAGCAGCATAAGCAGCAGCACAAGCAGCGTCCGCATTCCTAGCTGCATCCGCAGCCGCAGCCCTAGCCGCAGCCCTAATACTTTCGTTACCAGTTTTTAGACATTCCACAACAACATCTGGCGCATCCCATAAGTGGATAACATCTAACGCACATTTCCTTGCAAACTCTCTTAGAACGTCCGTGCAATCTGCCATTGCTATAACAGTTCTCTCTGTCGCTACGGATTTATCATCACCGTGAACAATAGTGCCGCCCAATTTCACCTTACAAAGAATAGAGCCTGGCGCGTACGAAAGCGCATCAATTAATCTCTTGCTGGCGTGTAGGCCTTGCTCACACAACATAGGCGCACAATCAACCTTTAGGGTTTCTCCAACAACAATAGGCCTGTTGTCTCCATAACGGAGTTTCCTATCTTCTCCGCAAAAATAGTAATAGGTTTGTTTATTCATTTGTAAATCCTCTTAACAATTGTTGCAATCTTCTTAAATATATGCTATAATAATAACTATATCATTGACTATTTAGTTACTACCTAGTCTGTCCAGTTTAACTATTCAGTATTCTACTCCTAGTAACCACTAGGATCAACATAATCGGTTAACTCTGAATAGCTCTGTAGAGTCTCTTCAGGCTCTATAGAGACTGTGAAGTCTTTAGAGACATTATAGAATCTCTCTCTAAGCTCTTGAGATAGTTGACCTTTTATCTTATAGCGTTGATTAAGGTAAGCGAATACCTCTGCCAGGATTTCCTTGTCAACCTCTAATAGAGACTGAACAACTAGCAATCTATTCTCGTCTATAACTCTATCGGGCGAGTTAGACAGTCCTATTTCATCTTCTAATACGTCTGCTAAGTAGTTAATCATTTTAATTTCTCCTATCTTATTAAGTCTATTATACAACCTACTGTGATGCAATAGCAAGCGATATAGTAAACAATTAAAACTATCTTAATCACTGGCTTTATAGTCTCATACTATAGGCATATCTAGCTTTATAGATCGCCTCTGATTTGGAATAGCCTAGCCTAATATAACGCTTAACTAGGCGCTTCAGTTCTGTTTGCTTGCTATTGTGTGTCATTTGTTGCCTCTCTTTAGTAAGCTGCCCTTCTTTATAAGCATGTACTAAGTTTTCTAGTTAGTTCTGTTAAGTTTATCTAGGATTTGTTCGCCTATCTTAGGGTGAACACAGTTTCTGAGTATCTGAGCAGGACAGTGGTTCCCTTCATAGTACACATTACCTTCGTAGTGTATCCCTAACCACTCCTGTAAGGCTTCTTTACCTGCTGTATTGGTTCTATTGATAAAACCTGGTGGGCGTTTAACATCCTCTACACCATCTAACGAGCAATTAGACCAAAACAAATGCCTTCCTATGCGTTGCGTTGGCTCAATCAAAGGTATGTAATAAGGAACTACATTCTCCACTACCCAAGAACCCTCAAAGAAGTTTTGTAGAAGCATTATTTCTTCATAGAGTTTTAAATCAGGGTATCTGGCCTTCTTATGTCTTGTTGCTTTCACCATTTTAGAATGGCTCTGACAAGGTGGGCTTGACCATATGATGTCAAAGTTCTGGTAGTTCTCTAACAGGTATTGATGAGCGTCCCCTACAATCAATGTATCTTGTGGGTACTGTTCGGCGTATATGTCAGCAATCTTCTGTGTGTACTCAACTGAGGTTACTTCGCAGTTTGTCCAGTTCTTCCTATTGCCGCCTACACCAGCGTATAGGTTTAGTATCTTCATGGTTAATCCTCGCAGTTATATTTATTAATTAGAATAGCTTGCTCATCTGCCCATATAGACCTGCCATAGTCCTCGTCGGGTTCAAAGTAGTCCCTCACCACAGAATAGTTCTCTTCAAGTTTAGACACAATATCTTCTGCGCCTTCTCTATCGCTGCCATCTTGATATATAAACAAATCAACTAGGACTTCATTATTTTCATCTGTTATTAACACTCTTATATCCATAATAGTTTCCTTATAAAACCTCGCGTAATTCCCATTCTATATTTTTAGGCGCTTGTTCTGACACTTCGGCGCGAGTCACTTGAACGGCTCTCGTCGGGTACATTGAAAGCGCCAATTGCCCCTTGTCGTTTCTTGTGACATATCGCCAACATGACCAGCCGCTTGCCAACCTCGATCTAAATTGTTTCATATTACCGCCTCTTTCTTTTATCGCTTTCATAATATCATTTTCCTATATAGTTTAAATTGATTCTACCAGAGCATACAGGAACCACCAAGTAAAGGCAACTGTACAGGCACTAATGATTATAATATGCGGTAAGTCCTCTTTAAACTGCCGCGCCTGGCGTAGCTGTCTTAGGCTCCTTTGTTTGTGTTTCATTGCTCAGCCTTATCATCATCTAAATCTTCAAGCAACACAGATAGCTGTTCATCCGTGTATTTAAACTGTTCAGCCACTAAAGCTAATAAGTATTCTCTGTGATTCCTTTCGTTGTAATAGTACTCATCGTTAAAGACATGAAGAGAAAGCTCTTGATCTGAATACTCTGTGATGTCTTGCCTGTAATCAAATCTTGTACCGTTTAACATTGTCTTATTCCTATTTAGTTTAATTTCACCTACTAAGCCCCAATTAAGGGGCTTTTCGGTGGCTGTGTAGATTGTGCAGCTTAGTTCAGATTAGCCAATATATACTCGCCCGAATCAATCTTAGCTTGTGTTTCCTTTTTAGTCTCGCCCAAGAACTGATTTCTATACTTGCCAGTGGTTACTGAGTAGTCCCAGTAGCGGCTGTCTAGGGTAATAGAACTGCCGTTGGCTGGTTTAAATGCTATTACGCTATCATAGCTCTGGAAAAACTGACCTTCTTCGCCATAGTGTTCACCATCTACAATGAACTGGTTCGCTATTGGATTACCTGCGTTGCTTATCATGTTTTTAACTTTCATAGTATTATTTCCTATTAGTTATGGGTTAGTTCTCACGGCCTCAGCCCCATTAAAGGGGCTTTGGCTTTGTTGGTGTAGTTTATGGCGAGCTATCAGCGCTTCAGTGAATCCATGTCGAAATTAAGCGCCTCTTCAAAGGTTTTGAAGTAGTCACTGCGTTCTAGCCGTTCCATCTTAAATGCCTCAGATATAGGGAAACGTGCTGATACTTGGCTAATAGTTAACTCTCGTTGTTCTTTTTGAGTCAATATAATACCAGCAGTGTTACCGTTATGTTGACTTGTGAATCGTACCTTACCGTATAGTTCCATGTCTGTGTTCCTTGTAATCCTGTATAGTTTAGTTTCTGTTGCTTAATTGCTTTGATGGTTCCCAGTATAGATGCTGCTAACTAATAGTCAATCGTTATTACCTAACATTGCTCATTTGTAATGTATGTCTCTATTGTGTATATACATTGCATAACCTGGAGCCTGTATAGATAATGGATAGGCTATATAGTTCTGGGTAGTCTATAGGGAACTGGTATGACTCTATAGGGAACTGGTATGACTCTATAGGGTGCTACCTAGACTCTCACACCTGTATATCTGTACAGCACTATATAGACCTGGATAGTCAGCGTTAACGTAGCATTAACGTGATACTAACGTAGCATTAACGTGCTGCATAGGTCTGGATAGACAAGGGCGGGGGGCAGGGATGGGCTTTGTTGGTTGTAGTAGTACCCGCCTAGATACAAAATAGGGCAAAATAGGACTAGGCAGCTAAGAAAAGAGGCTAAATAAGTCAAATAAGTCTTAAAAGAAGACTAATAAGGACTGTGTAGACTATATTGTTGATAATTAAGGCTAAATCGGGGGCTGCGGAGTCTGTTTAATCGCTGTGAGACCCGCTGAACAATCCTGACCCTAAGTAGTTATCTATATAGACTGTTCTTTCAGGGAGAGTGTCTTGTAAAGTATTGTTAATGTCTCTAGATAAGGCTTGACTTTCTCTTTAAAATATGATATAATATAACTATAGATAACAAAGAAGTTACTATACAGATCAAGACAGCACCTGAACAGTGCTTAGTCCAGTCTAGCCTTGTATCGATTAACTCTGACAGCAGAGTAGGGGTTTAACTAGTAACCGCCAGGTTATAAACCCCTTAGATTGTTACTATCTGGTTACTAGCTACGCTACAGATGCAATAGGGACTGTTTAGAACCAAACAGACGCTATAGTCGCTGTAGTCTAGCTAGGCTGTTTAGCCCTACAGGGACTGTTTAGATCAATACCACTCAACAGAGTCTATATAGACTATATAGGGAACTCTTATGTCCAAAGAGACGTTAACAACTACGTCAGTTAAGGTTGAAGCTCCTTCGGAGAAGGTTAAAGCTCCAGAAGCTGTTAAAAAAGAAGAGGCTGCTCCAGCCCCTAAGAAGAAACGAGGTAGGCCCTCTAAGAAATTAGTAGAGTCCAAGAAGAGAGGCAGCCGAGGGGTCATGGGCAGACCTAAAGGGGATGCCGCTATCATGAACGAGTATAAAGCTCGTATGCTGGCCTCTCCTAAATCAGCTCAGGTGTTAGAGACTATCTTTAATGCTGCTTTAGACGATGACCATAAGAACCAAGCTGCTGCGTGGAAGATAGTGGTTGATAGAATGGTTCCAGTTAGTATGTTTGAGAAAGATGTTGTTAAGGGTGGTGGTAGAAATGCTATTACAGTTAACATCACAGGAGTAGGCTCTACGTCTATTCAGAACGAAGATGACATAATTGAGGCAGAGTTTGATGATTAGTGTAATATGCCCACCAAGAGGTACAGACCAACAAGGGAGCGGACACTATGGAGCTTCTAGAGGCCAGCGTAGACATAACGGGGTTGATTTTGCTTGCTATCCTGACAGCATCGTGCTTTCTAACGTAAACGGTATTGTCACTAAACTAGGCTATCCTTATGCTAGTGACCTAAGTTATCGTTATGTACAGATCACCTGCATTGAGACAGGACTGTCCCATCGGTACTTCTATGTAGAACCTGCGGTAAACAAAGGAGACCACATCAGTATCGGAGATGCTATAGGGGCTTCCCAGGAGCTACACTACGCAGGGATCGTGCAACACGTACACTACGAAATAAAAGATTCAGAAGGGAACTACATAGACCCTAATAGTATATGAGCGACGGTATCTCGTTAGACGTTCAGCTACTGCCCTGGCAGACTGAAGTCTTTAACGACCCTACACGATTTAAGGTAGTTGCAGCAGGGAGACGGACAGGTAAGTCCAGACTAGCAATATGGACTCTCCTAATTAATGCACTACAAGCTACTAAAGGGCATGTGTTCTATGTTGCGCCTACACAGGGACAGGCTAGAGATATTCTATGGAATGATTTGCTAGAATTAGGTCAAGATGTTATAACTTCTAGTCATATAAACAACCTTCAAGTGAAGCTAATCAATGGCGCTACTATATCTTTGAAGGGTGCTGACAGGCCAGAGACAATGCGTGGTGTGTCATTGAAGTATTTGGTAATGGATGAATATGCTGATATGAAGCCTGAAGTGTTTGAACAGATACTTAGGCCAGCATTGACAGACCAGAAAGGTGGAGCCTTGTTTATTGGAACTCCGATGGGACGTAATCATTTTTATGAAATGTTTATAAACGGACAGAGTGAAGAAGACAAGTCATTTCAGTCATGGCATTTCACCAGTTATGATAATCCACTACTAGACCCTGAAGAGATTGACATAGCTAAGACGAATATGTCTTCCTACTCCTTCAGACAAGAATACATGGCTTCCTTTGAAGCAGGCGGTTCAGAGATGTTCAAGGAAGACTGGATCGTTATGAACGATAAAGAGCCTGAACATGGGGACTACTACATTGCTATTGACTTGGCTGGTTTTGAAGACAACACCAACAAGCTAAAGAATAAGAGACTGGATGAGACTGCCATCTCTATCGTTAAAGTCAGCCCTCACGGATGGTGGGTTAAGAAGATCATTCACGGCAGGTGGGACTTGAACACCACTGCTATGAAGATATTTCAGGCTGTTAAGGAATACAGACCTATGGCAGTCGGTATAGAGAAGGGAATAGCTAAACAGGCTGTCATAAGCCCTCTCACAGACCTTATGAAGCAACACCAACGGTTCTTCCAGGTACAAGAACTAACTCACGGTAATCAGAAGAAGACCGACAGAATCATGTGGGCACTTCAGGGCAGGTTTGAGAACGGTAGGATTGAGCTTAACAAGGGCGAGTGGAATATCCCTTTCATGGATCAGCTCTTTCAATTCCCTAACAAGCTCGTCCACGATGACTTAATAGATTCCCTTAGTTACATAGATCAATTAGCGGTGATTTCTTATAACGTAGACTTCGAAGAGGAGGACTACGATTGTTTGGATAGTGTAAGTGGATATTAGTTTAGCCGAAACCTGCCGCTACAGGGAGTAGGCTATTTTATCTTAGCGGAGATAGAAATGAAAACATGTAGCAAGTGTAAAGAAGAAAAAAGTTTAGATCAGTTCCATGCAGACAAAAGAAGGATAAACACTCCCACTAAAGGGGTGTATGCTCATTGTATAACCTGTCACAGAGAGTACCATAAGAACAGAGACCCTGTCGCCATAAGAGAAAGAGCAAGGGAGCTAGAAGAGAGAAGAAGGGAAGACGACCCTACAAGGGTTCGCAGAGCTAACCTTAAACGATACGGTATAACTCTAGAAGATTATAACAGTATGCACGAAGACCAAGAAGGTAGATGTGCTATTTGTAATGGAACAGACACAGGATGTTCTCACCATAATAATTTATGTGTAGACCACTGTCACGATACAGGAATTGTTAGAGGGCTTCTCTGCAATAGCTGTAACAAAGGATTAGGACACTTCAGAGATGAAGTAGAAAGATTAGAAAAAGCTATAACCTATCTAACCGATAGCTAGACAACACACAGGATTTTAAATGGATAACTTAGTAGACAGCATACTCAACGGTGACACTTTAGAGTCATGGGTGATGGCTAAATGTGATAGCTGGAGAGACCACTATAACTCCAACTACCAAGAGAAACACGATGAATACTACCGCATATGGCGAGGTATCTGGTCAGCATCAGATAAGACCAGGGACAGTGAGCGAAGCAAGCTCATCAGCCCTGCAACACAACAGGCGGTAGAGTCCTCTGTAGCCGAGATTGAAGAAGCTACTTTTGGACGAGGACGCTGGTTTGACATCGAAGATGATGACACTGATGATACAGATATTGTATCCTTGAGAGAACAGCTCTACGTTGACTCCAAGAAGACCAAGACTCGACAGGCCGTAGGCGAGTGCCTTATCAACGCCGCAGTATTTGGTACAGGCATTGCTGAGATTGTTATGGACGAGGTTCAAGAGACCAAGCCAGCAACTCAGCCTATTATGGGTGGAGAGCTACAGGCAGTAGGTGTTACGGTAGAGAGCCGAACAGTCTGCAAAGTAAGACCTGTTATGCCTCAGAACTTCCTCATCGACCCTGCTGCCACTAACATTGAAGAGGCTCTAGGGGTTGCTATTGACGAGTACGTCCCTAAGCACCAAGTAGAGATGCTACAGGAAAGCGGAGTCTACAACGATGACGTTATCATCGACTCAGACCCTACTGACCTCAACATTACCCCTGACAAGAACCTAACCCATATTGAAGATGACGGTAAAGTCCGTCTGACTAAGTACTTCGGTTTAGTTCCTCGTAGACTCCTAGAGAACCCTACAGAGGATGACGAGTTTGAGAACATTGTTCAGTCTGAAGGTAACGACTCCCAATATGTAGAGGCGGTTGTCATTATTGCGAATAAGCAGTATGTGATGAAGGCTGAAGAGAACCCCTACATGATGCAGGACAGACCTGTAGTAGCGTTTCCTTGGGACGTTGTTCCTGGTCGCTTTTGGGGCAGAGGCGTATGTGAGAAAGCCTACAACAGCCAGAAAGCCCTTGATGCAGAACTACGAGGCCGTACTGACGCACTAGCCTTGACTATCCATCCTATGATGGCTATGGACGCTACTAGGATGCCTAGAGGACAGAAACCTGAAGTACGTCCTGGTAAGATACTCCTAACCAACGGAGACCCCTCCAGTGCTATTCAGCCCTTCAACTTTGGTAACGTATCTCAGATTACCTTTGCACAGGCGGCACAGCTAGAGCGTATGGTACAGTCCTCCACAGGCGCTGTAGACAGCACAGGGACTGCTGGCGCTATTAACGGAGAGGCTACAGCAGCAGGTATCTCCATGTCGCTAGGCGCTATTATCAAGCGCCACAAGCGTACCCTAATCAACTTCCAAGAGTGCTTCCTCATCCCTATGGTGACGAAGAAGGCTCATCGGTATATGCAGTTTGAGCCTGAGCTGTACCCTACAGCAGACTACACCTTCAATGCTACTAGTACTCTAGGCATTATCGCGAGAGAGTATGAAGTGACTCAGTTGGTTCAGTTGCTACAAACTATGGATAGAGAGAGTCCTGCTTACTTGGCGCTGGTTCAGTCTATCATTGACAACATGAACCTGTCTAACAGAGAAGAACTCATTAAGATCATCCAAGAGTCTGCACAGCCTTCTGAAGCAGAACAACAGGCAGCACAGCAAGCACAGCAAGCTGCTCTAGAGTTCCAGGCTAGTCAGACTAATGCATTGAACTCACAAGCTCAGAGAGACGCTGCATCGGCTCAGAAGTACCTCGCAGAGGCCGCAGCAATTCCTGAAGAACTCCGTCAAGAGATGATTAAGATTATCACCACTGACGTAGATGAAGCCAACGATAGAGACTTCAGACAGCGAGTAGAGATTGCTAGGCTGCTCAACGCCGAAGGCGCGATACAATCAAGAGGGTCTGTCCAGTAATGACTACGTTTGAACAGGCGTTATCAACAACTGCTTGGACAGAGCTTCTTAACGGTGGTAGCGAAATCTACCTTAACCAACTAGGGGGTGATGAAGTATCTATTCTGTTCACTGATACAGGCACGACACCAGCAGCAACCACACAGGGAACGCCGCTAAAGACTCAGATAGATGATTGGGACTTTGAAGCGTCTGGACTCGTTGCTGGCACACAGCGTATATGGGGCAAGTCTAAAGGCAGCGCGGTCACTGTAAGAGGTCTTCGATGAATGGTTATAAGGTAGTAAGTCCTGCCTCTAGTATAGACGCTATGGTGTCTACTACTAACTCATCTACGACTGCTCTAGACGATACCGATGTCTTTACAGGGGATTGGGAAGACGTATCAGCCTATAACTCCCTAACGGTTGCTGTTAAGACAGATCAGAATGGTACTTTCTCAGTTCAGTTCTCCCCTGATGGGACTAACCAAGACTCAACCCTAACTAGATACTACAGAACAAATCAGATTGAAGCCCCTCACAGGTTCACAATCACTCGTAAGTACGCTAGAGTAGTATTCACTAATGATAGCGGGTCTAATCAGACCTACTTCAGGTTGCAGACGATACTAGGAGACCAGGGAGAACTTAACGCTCCTGCTGACTCAACACTAGCTCAGGACTTTGATGCTACTGTGGTAAGACCTACAGACTTCAAATACGAGGTTGCTCAGAGTTTACGACAGGGCTACACAACATGGAACAAGTGGGGCTATAACCCCGATATAGACAATACAACAGAGACAGTCTGGTCTGTAGGGGGTTTATTTACTCCGTTGTCTTCGGCAGGGACTCTAGAGGTTGTTTCTTCTAGTGCGAACGACGATGGTGCCCCTGCTGGTACAGGCGCACAGTCAATAATCATCTACGGAGTAGACGCTAACTATGAAGAACAGATCGAAGTAGTAACCTTAAATGGCACTACAGCAGTTACCACTACGAATAGCTGGTTAGGTGTTAATAGGGCGGCTATCTACCTGTCAGGGTCAGGTGGCATTAACGCCGGAGACATCTCTATCACAGCCACTACAGGCGGAAGCGATCAAGCAGAGATTCCTGCTGGTGAAGGTTCTACTCAACACGCCTTCTTCTTTGTCCCTGCGGGGCATGTAGGACTGATGGATTGGCTTTGGGTAAACGCCGTTAAGACTTCAGGGGGAAATAGTCCTATACTGACAACTAAGGTATGGGTAACCTCCTTAGTTTCTGGTTCTAAGTATGAAGTCTTTAGAGACAACATAGACATAGCCCTATCTAACCACTCTGATGTAAAACCGTCACAACCCTTTGTCGTTGGAGAGAAAAGCCTGGTAGAGGTTCAAGTAACAACAGACCAAAATAATACAGCCGTATCGTCACGATTCAGCATGATAGTAGCTAGACTGGCTGCTACATAACAATAGCCCTTAAAGGAAAACTATGATTACACAACACACCTTCAATACCGCCATGCAAGAGATTAATGACTCCTACGCAGCCCTCCTAGAACGTATAGAGAAGCTAGAAAAGGCTCAGAAGCCTGAGAAGAAGACTAAATCATTAAGTAATGTAAAGAATGCTTGCAATGATGACAAAAGTGTGGTATAATAGATAGTATAGACTACAAAGTTATAAAAGACTATGTAGTATTCGATTAAGTTATAAAGAAGTCACAGTCCCTAACGGAGAAACAAATGACTAAAGAAGATGAAATCTATTTTGACAATTACTTTGGACTCTTCCGAAACAAAGGCTGGCAACAGCTAGTAGAAGAATATAAGTCTCAAGGCCAAGTAATCAATATAGTTGAACTGACTAAAGACAGAGATGATCTGAACTTTAGGAAAGGACAGCTAAACATTATTGGGTCTATTGTCAACTTAGAGAGATACATTACGGATACTCACCAAGCAGCATTGGAAGCTGATGAAATTGTCGAGGAAGACAATGAAGATTCTTAATGACTTTCGCTGTTCAAACGGACACACAGCCGAACTCTTCCGCGAATCAAGCGAGAAAGAAACAGACTGTCCCGAATGTGGCGAAATAGCGGTACGTTTAATACCAGCAGTAAAAACCCATCTTGACCCTATTTCAGGTGATTTTCCAGGCGCTACTATGAAATGGGCTAAATCAAGAGAGGATCAAATTAAACAAGAGAGAAAGGATAACTCGTAGTACCATGCGAAGACCTTTTTAAAACTTCTCCATAATACATATAGTACGGAGCTAATAATGGCAACACTGATAAACGAGCCTACAGAAGATAACGAAGACATTGTAGACCTTAACCAGACTCCAGAGGACGTACAGCCTCAAGAGACAACTGAAGAGGCCCCTACAGAAGAAACTACTCTCCCTGAGAAGTATCAAGGGAAGGACATCACAGACATCATCCAGATGCATCAAGAGGCTGAGAAAGCTCTAGGTCGCCAATCAGGTGAAGTAGGTGAACTCCGCAAGGTAGTAGATGACTTCATTCTTCAGAGTAACAAGCTCGACGAACAAGCGCAGGAACAGGCACCAGAGATTGATTTCTTTGAAGACCCTAAGAAAGCAGTAGAGCAGGCTGTAAGTAAGCACCCTGACGTAGTTAAAGCGAGAGAAGCAGCACAGACGCTTCAGAAGCAGACAGCTCTCTCACAACTCCAGCAACGTCATCCTGATATGGATAAGATTCTAGTTGATCCTAAGTTTCAAGATTGGATCAAGTCTTCACCAGTCAGGCAGGAGAGGCTTAGAAAGGCTGACACGCAGCTAGACTTTGAAACTGCCGATGACCTATTCAGCACATGGAAAGAATTACAAGGCCATGTTGGAGAGGTACTGAAGGTAGAGAAAGAGAATAGAGGCAACGCTGTTAGACAAGCTTCCACAGGCTCCGCCAAAGGAAGTGTAGAAAAGTCTTCAACTAAGAAGTTTCGCAGGGCCGACATTATTAACTTACAATTAACTGACCCTGACCGTTACCAAGCACTGTTACCAGAAATACGACAGGCTTATGCGGAGAAAAGGGTCGTATAGCTACCTAACTATGGAGTTTTAAAATGGCTACTTCGACATATCCCGCCACTGGGGGTTTCGTTGACAATACAAGCGCTGCTACGTTCATTCCAGAACTTTGGTCTGACGAGATTATCGCTGCGTATAAATCAAACCTCGTACTGGCAAACCTAGTACACAAAATGCCTATGCAGGGCAAAAAAGGCGACACAGTTCATGTGCCTAAGCCTACTCGCGGTTCAGCAAATGCGAAAGCAGAGAACACCGCAGTAACTGTTCAGAACAACACTGAATCTGAAGTACAGATCAGCATTGACAAGCACTTTGAAGTGTCTCGTATTATCGAAGATATTACAGACGTTCAAGCTCTTGACTCTCTGCGTCGATTCTATACTGAAGATGCTGGTTATGCTCTAGCGACTCAAGTTGATACTAACTTGTTCGAGCTTGGCAAGTCCTTCGGTGACTCTGACGGTGCTGATTGGGTTCACTCCAATTGCTACTTCGCTGATGCTTCTACTGATCTGACTGCCTATGCAGTTGACACAGTAGCGGCTGCTGATGTTGTTACCGACACAGTATTCCGTGAAATGGTTAAGCTGATGGATGACCAAGACGTTCCTATGGACGGACGCTTTTGGGTTGTTCCACCTTCAGTACGTCAGACCCTATTGGGTATTGACCGCTACGTTAGCTCTGACTTCGTATCTGACAAGCCAGTTAACAACGGCCTTATTGGTAACTTGTACGGTATTGACATTTATGTCTCTACTAACGTGCCTGTTATTGAGACTGCTGCTGATAACTCTGCTGGTGGTGATGTACGCGGCTCCATCTTTGCTCATAAGGACACTATGGTTCTTGCAGAGCAGCTTGGTGTTCGTACTCAGTCACAGTACAAGCAAGAGTGGCTAGGTGACTTAATGACTGCTGACACTATCTATGGTGTCCAGGTCATGCGTCCTGAATCAGGTTTTGTACTCGCAGTAAATACATAACCTACTAAGAACTTGGGAGTCTTCATTGGCTCCCTTGTTCTTTCTTATGTCTTTCTTGTTCATAGAAGATATAGGAAAGAACTTCCCTCCTCACACATACGGTATATACGATGACGGACTATACTAAATCTGTAGACTTCGCAGCCAAAGATAGCTTACCTTCCGGTAACGCCAATAAGGTTGTAAGCGGTACAGAAATCAATACAGAGTTTGCTAATATAGAAGCTGCTGTAAATTCTAAAGCAAACACTTCTAGTCCTACCTTCACAGGGACTGTTACTATTCCTACAATAGATGCTAACGCTGGCGCTATTGATGGCACAACTATAGGAGCTTCTTCTGCTTCTACAGGTGCTTTTACTACCCTAACAGCCTCTACAGGCTATACAGGTGCTGTAGACGGGATTGTAGGAGGTAACACCCCTGCTGCTGGCACGTTTACAACTATAACAGGGACTAGCTTACAATCTACTAGCGACGCTGGGGCAGCTTTCACGGCGGCTACTCTGTCAAATTCATACGATACAGACTCCTCTGGCGATTCTGTTGAATTAATGTTCCAGCATTATCGTGGGTACAGCCCTACTCTAAACGACTCTGCTTTTATTAAAGCCGTCAAGACGCAAGCGTGGAGCTCTACAGGTAACAGAACTTCAGCTTTGACTTTTGGCACTAGGGACGGCGCTTCTGAGCCTGCTGAGGTAATGCGTCTAGATCCTAACGGCAACCTTATAGTAGGCGGAACCACAGCCGGCGCAGCCTCCGCAGCCACTTTGTATTCGACAGGTGCTGGGACGTTTACTAGCATCGGTATAGGAGGCGATGCTACTCCGATTTCAGGTTATGGAACTCTTGGTATTACAGGCTCGTCAGGAGGAGTTATATCATTTGAAGATGATGGCGTGGAGGGTGTTAGGGTTCAATCTGTTGGCAGTGACTTTTACATACAAGCTAACGACAAAACTATATTCAGAAATGGAGGCTTTACAGGCTCCGATGAAGCTGCGCGGATAGATAGCTCTAAAAACTTCATAGTAGGCGGAACCACAGCCGGCACAGCCTCCGCAGCCACTCTATACGCAAATGGGAATATTGTAGCGAGTGATATTCTCCCACATACTACAGAAGCTCAAGATTTGGGTTCTACCTCAAAAGAGTGGGATAACCTCTTTGTTCAGAATGCGGTCACAGTTTCCGACGAGCGTGTTAAAAACATTACAGGCGAACTAGAAGATGAGCAAATAGACGCTTTCTTGTCTGCACTTAATACGGTCTGGTTCACCAAGAAAGATACTGAAATCGTGGTTAGGGAGGCTGTAGAAGCTCACACGATTGAGCGACAAGTTACCGAAACAATTACGAAGGAAGTGGAGCGCGTTGAAATAGAGGTAGTGGGCGATAAAGCTATCCGCAAGGTGTTTAACGAGACAGTAGAAGAAGAAGTAGACGTATTTGTGGATAAACCCGTATTTGACGAGGAGGGCAAGCCTGTACTAGACGACGCTGGAGAGCAGCTTATCCACAAGGAGCCTGTCATGGAAACTATTAAGGTTCCGGCCACAGATAGGGAGGTTAAGAGCATTCCGCACAGTAGGCCGCATTCTGGATTCACGGCACAGCAAGTTAAAGAGGCGATGACTCTCGCAGGGATAGACGATTGGGCGGGTTATGCTTATGATGCAGAAGTAGACAAGCACTTTCTACGGCCCAATGAATTTATCGGTATTTTGGTTAAAGGCTACCAGATACTTAAAAACAAATAACTAATGCAATACATTCTCCCCTTAGTAGTTCTCCTAGCCCAGGTTGCTGACATAGTTACAACCAATTTAGCTCTATCTGTTGAGGGAACTAGAGAGGGAAATAAGGTAGTACGAGCTATAATGGATAAGCTAGGCAAGCTCTGGTGGACTCCAAAGGCTGTAGTAGGGGTTGTAGGCGCTTGGCTGGCCTTTCACAATTCGGAGCATATACTAGCTGTTGTAGCTCTTGGCGGAATGTCGTTGTTCACGCTCTACATTGCTCTAGGCAACTACGAAATATATAAGAAACGTAAGTAAGTTTAACTAGCTGAATTCTGCCAAAGATAGGATAGATTAAGTTCAGTCCTTTAGGGTAGTCGAGGTAATATGACAAAAAGGATACTAGAAGTTTTGGATAATCCCAGAAACATTACCTTGACTGTGTGGATTTCGATCCTAACCTTAGTTTTTGCCAGTGTAATCCCTGCGGTTTTTCGCTTTGTTGATGATGCAGAACAGAGAGCTTTAAGAGAGCGCACCGACCTAGAGAGAATCATTAGGGCTGAGACTTCCCTGTTGTATCAAGAGGGTGAGATTACTCCGAGATCAATAGAGGCTCATTTAGAGCCTATTTTGAACCACAGCCAGCATAATTTCCCCCAGTGGGCCAAGCTGATTAATTACTCGTTGGGTGATCCCAAGATAAACTGTATTTACTTGAATGATGTTTACAGAGAGGTTTACCAGGTTAGGGAGAACTGCTTTGGCAAGGCCGACCTAGAGATATATTCAGAGGCCACAGGCGAGACCAGCTTAGTTGCTCTACAGGAAATGGTGTCAGAGTTTGCTAGATACGACCTTCTTGTTGCGGGGCAGTATCATGGGTTTTGCTTGAACGCACAAGAGCGGGTGTATCCCTGGTGGAACCTTGAAGGTGGTGAGGTTGTTGACGTGATAAAATGCCGATACGACTTCGGGGATTACATACTGGTTATTGGAACCATCCCCGACCAACGAGAAAGGCCGGAGCCGGAGTTTCCTTTGGTAGATGCGGGAATGATTAAAGACCCTGAGATTAAGGTTGAGAGAAAGAATGGTTAGCGCAGAGCGTCACGCGAATATGATGCACTCTGGCGAATTATTGGAGTATTACCAATGAACATATTTAGCAGAATACTAGGAGGCGGTGCAGTAGTTGAGAAAGGTTTAGACCTGATCGACTCCTTCCACACTTCAGACGTAGAAGAGATAGAAGCTAAGACCAAAGCTAAGACAGACCTCTTAAGTGCGTATGCGCCTTTCAAGGTTGCTCAGAGGCTGTTGGCTTTGATGTTTGCTTCAACCTTTCTGTTCTGCTTCTTCATGGTGTTGAGCATGTCTCAGCTAGGCTACGGAGATGTAGAGTCTGCTAGAGCTGTTATTGAAGAGTTCAAGATAGGATGGATTATGCTGGCTATAGTAGGTTTCTACTTTGGTGGTGGAGCTTTTGAAGGTGTTAAGAACGCTTCTCCTAAGTCTTAGCCTCGCCTTAATAGGCTGCTCAGCTCACCAAGTAATCTGTGATGTTGAGATGATCCCTAATATCCAAGCAGAATACTACCAAGAATCAGGAGAAGTAGTAATGAAAGATACAGACTACTTCCGACTTAAACAGTACTTAGACACAGTGAATAGCTGCATATATAAATGACTGACTTCATCCCTGTAGAGATTACCGAAGACGAGAAAGCTCGGTTGGCTGCTGTCCGTAAAGACTTAGAAGAAGCCTTTGACGAGAGCGAGATAGTTAGGCTAGAAGTAGCGCAGCAAGAGATATTCAATGAAGTCTCTGACAGACTAGGAATGGATGAGAGATTCCTAGCTCCCTACGAAGGGGAGACTAAGCAGTTCATCCTAGACATCGAACAAGGCGGCTACAGAGTACAGGAACCTGTAGACACCAGTAACGGTGGTAGCTGGATCAAAGATGTACTAGGCGTAGCGTTGCCTGTGCTGTCTGTGCTTCCTACCCCTTTAGCTCCTGCGGCTCAGTTCGCAATGTCAGCACAGAATGTTGTTAGCGGTGACGGTAACGTAGGAGACTTACTCGCTGCCTTAGGCGCTGCTGGTATTAGTAATCCTCTATCAGCCGTGACAGATCAAGCGAATACTACCTTAGGACTGGAAGGAGACTTCCGTATCACGGACGATGTAACATCAGAGCTGGCTCAGGGAGACGTAGAAGGAGCTGCTTTAGAATATGCCAATACAGGAATGCTACCTGATATAGACACTGATAGCGCAATAGGGGACGTTCTAGCGGCTTTTGACGACACAGTACTACAACCCCTAAGCCAGTTCGGAAACGAGCTTCTAGACCCCTTACAGGACGTTATAGACCCTATTACAGGTGCTTTAGCTGGTCTAGATGATGTAGCAATACAACCTGTAGTACAGGCAGCAGGGGCTTTAGAGGACGTAGTATCAGAGGCTATACCATCTACCTCTATTGATCTACCTGAAGTTAACATCTCCAGGATAGCCCAACTGTTCAACGGATTACAAGGTATTAACGTACCCGCAGTCACTTTCAGTGATTCACCATCAACGACAGAATCTCTCTTTGGAGACCTGTTTAAATTTGACACAGAGATAACAAGAGTATGACTTACTTACAGATCGTAAATTCTGTTCTAAGACGACTTAGAGAAGAAGAAGTAACAGCAGTAGCAGACTCTACCTATTCCGCCCTCATCGGTGACTTAGTTAATGATGCTAAGAAGTATGTAGAAGACTCATGGGACTGGACAGCTCTTAGAGAGTCCATCACAGTCACTACAGTAGCTTCTACCAAGACCTATGCCCTGACAGGCTCAGGACAGGACTTCAAACTACTTAATAGCTACAACGATACCTCTGATGGTTCCTTGACGTACAGGACTAACAAATACTTTGATGATGTTTATATCACGACAACAACTGAGGGCAGCCCTTCTGATTTTACCTACAGAGGCACAGATGCTAGTGGCGACACTCAGGTAGAGGTCTATCCTACTCCTGATGGTGTCTACTCTCTTGTCTACCAAGTTATCAACAGACCAGCATCACTGTCCAGCGACACTGACGTACTCGTTGTTCCTTCACAGCCTGTCATCTACATGGCGTTGGCTCTAGCAACAAGAGAGCGTGGAGAGCAAGGAGGTACTTCTGCTGCTGAGTACATGGCATTGGCAGACACATTCCTTGCAGACGCTATTGCGTTAGATGCGAGTAAATACGAAGACCAAATGATCTATCAAGTAGTTTAATCTATGCAGCAACTACAGAATGTAAACATATCAGCTCCAGCCTTCAAAGGTCTGAACACTCAGGACAGTCCTTTAGGGCTTGACAGTTCATGGGCTTCTAAGGCAGAGCATTGTGTTATTGACCAATATGGCCGTATAGGAGCTAGGAAAGGTATTGACATACTCACC
>Ga0209251_1000383_pt1 | contig 40440 bp, 37 predicted proteins | sample SaaInlV_100m_DNA_6_FD_184665 | JGI IMG/M metagenome (GOLD analysis project Ga0209251, IMG submission 184665) | Marine microbial communities from expanding oxygen minimum zones in the Saanich Inlet - Saanich Inlet SI073_LV_10m_DNA (SPAdes) (version 2) | ecosystem: Environmental > Aquatic > Marine... | reverse complement strand
GTGGTGTTACTGCCGTGGCATCAAAAAGGCTCATCTCCACCAGGTTATCGCCACCGCCCGAGCCGACACTCGCAAAACACTCGCGGGGTTCTACAGCAATTTCATGAGGTTTCTGCGCCATGATGATGAGTTGGCACACAGAAAGGTTTTTGTGAAGCACCTATCACTGGCATCACGCATCGGGCGCACCGCACTGGTCCTAGCCGGCACCGCGGCACTCGCCGTGCAAGGAGCAGGGGTATGGGGTGCTACCTGGGTGGCAGAAAATCAGGTGTTACTCAAAGACCAACTCGTCGCGTACCAATTTGAACCATCTCCAGCCCTCAACGACTATGTCGCCTATTCTGGGCTCTCGGACACCGGCGAGCTTTACCTCATGACATCTCTGCCACAAATCGTGCCCTCGTACGAATTTGATCGCTACTGTTCGCGCTCAGAACCCGGTATTGGTGTGCTCGGCTGTTACACGCTTCGCGACCAAAGAATCTATCTCTACGACGTCACCGATGCACGATTAGTCAGCATTGAGCCCGTCGTCGCTGCCCATGAAATGCTTCACGCTGCGTGGGCGCGCCTTTCGCTTGCGCAACGCGAACAAATTGCACTGTTGTTGGAAGAAGGCTTCGCCAGCCTTGGCTCAGACCACCCGTTAGTGGAACGCATTGCCACCTATGAATCAGAAGACCCCACGTCTCGGATTCCTGAGCTCTATGCCATCTTGGGGACAGAAGTTGGCCAACTCCCGCAGGAGCTGGAGGAGCACTACGCAACCTATTTCAGCGATCGCACAAAAGTAGTGTCCCTCTCCGCTGAGGTCTACGCCGTCTTCGATTCTCTGAGCGGCGAACTGCTGAATCTCAGTAACGATCTTGAATCTCGCAACGCAGAAATTGAAGGCCTTCGCTACACCTACGAAGAAACGTCCCAGGCTCTGCGAGTCGATGTGCTTGCTTTCAATGACAAAGCTTCCACACCCGGCGCCTTCCCCTCAAAATCTGAGTTTGAGGCAACGCGAGCTGCCCTCGTTGAGCGACAAAACCGCCTCGAAGGCATGCGGGTGGCATTGCAAACCAAAATCGGCGAATACAACGAATTGCTTGATGAACTCAACACCCTCAACGATGAAGTGTCTGAACTCAACCAGGGCATCAACATCACGCTCGAAGCCAAGGATGAGCTCGTTGCGGAAGATCCTTCCCTGGAGGAATAGGGTTATCCACAGAATTTGAGCCCCCCACTCGTGCGCTTGGGCTCGAGCGTAGGATGTGGTGATGCAGTACTTCGCCACGATGAACAGCCCTCTGGGGCCAGTGAGCTTAAGTGCTCACGAGCACGCCCTCACGGGCCTCACGATTGGCCAGCGGGCAAGTAGCACCACGCCCCATCCGGTGCTCACCCAGGCAATGTCCCAATTAGAGGAATATTTCGCTGGCACCAGAACACAATTTGACGTCCCCACGGACGCCACTGGTACGCCCTTTCAGGAAGCCATTTGGAGAACGCTCTCGGAGATTCCTTTTGGTCAAGCCATGAGTTACCAAGAACTCGGCCTTGCTGCAGGGGTGGGCACAGCACCTCGAGCAGTGGGCGGTGCGGTCGGAAAAAATCCCATCCCGATTATCATTCCCTGCCACAGGATCTTGGCCTCGAATCAGCGCATCACCGGCTACAGCGGCGGTGAGGGGATTCCCACCAAGGTCGCACTCCTGGAATTAGAAGGAATCAGTTACCGCTGATGACACAATCGATGCGGCCATCGCCATAGCTCTGCGAATCCACGTCATAGCCCATCTCTTCACCCCACGCCACAAGGTCATCGAGGGACTCGAGGGTGGCGCCAGAGGTAATCAGATTGCGCACCAGAGTTCCTTTGGCCGCCTTGTTTCCGTGGCCCAACGCCTTACGGGCGCCTCGCTCCCCCGGCTGGACCAGTGCCAGGTAGACCCCGATGCCAGCGGGGACCGGGGCAAGACCTCGATACCCTTCACTGCGCAGATCCAGCACAAACCCGTTGGCCTCACTCCAGACGTTATCGGCCACGGAGCCCATCGCCTTCTTCCATTGAGCTTGAACGCTGCCCAGTGGTAAGCGGGAGTCATACGAGAGTCGGTAGGAAGGAATGAGATCGCTTGCTCGGATCAAACCCCAGAGGGCAGAAAACACCGCCACCGACGCGTCACACCGGGTGTTCTGCTCAGGAGACAAACTTTCCTTATCCAGAGCGTCGTAGAGAACCCCGGTATAGCGCGATAAAGCAGGCATCACAGGCGAGGAGAGAATGTCGCGGTTGCGAAGGATGTCGCCATCGCCGTGCGGGCCGAGTTTGAACGCCGTGCGAGCGGGTTCCAGTTCTTGAGACACCGACATCGTCTGCTCCACTAACGAACGACGAATATCTATCTGGCTGGAAAAACTCAACGACTCGAGATCGAGTACCCGTGAGGGGTCACCACCGATAACCTTCGTTTCCGAAGGCGGCAGGATGACCAGCATTAGGCCGAAATGACCTCTGCCAGCCCGGCAACAATGGTCACTTGGTTGTTATCCACAGACAAGAAGCCATCTTCAGCCTTGGCTGTTACTTTCGCGCCGTCCAAGGTGGTAATCCGCACTTCACCAGCAGCCAAGACACCCAGGGTGGGCTCGTGACCGGCCAAAATGCCGATTTCGCCCTCCGTGGTGCGAGCAACCACCATTGTCGCCTCGCCCGACCAAATTTCAGCCGTGGCGGAGACAACAGTGACCTGGAGGTTAGCCATGATTAGCCGTTTTCCTTTTGGATAGCGGCCCACTTCTCTTCGACGTCGCTGATCGAACCCACGTTGAAGAAGGCCTGTTCAGCTACGTGGTCGAAGTCACCGCGGGCGATCGCGTCGAAGGATTCAATGGTGTCCTTGAGCGGAACCGTGGAACCTTCCACACCCGTGAACTTCTTTGCCATGTAGGTGTTCTGAGACAAGAACTGCTGGATACGTCGAGCACGGGAGACCGTCACGCGGTCCTCTTCGCTCAATTCATCCACACCCAAAATTGCGATGATCTCTTGGAGTTCCTTGTTCTTCTGGAGAATCTGCTTCACTGTGGTGGCCACGCGGTAGTGGTCATCGCCAATGTACAGCGGGTCAAGGATTCGACTGGTCGAGGTCAGTGGGTCCACAGCAGGGTAGAGACCCTTGGCTGCGATTTCACGGGAGAGCTCGGTGGTGGCGTCCAAGTGCGCGAAGGTTGTCGCAGGAGCAGGGTCGGTGTAGTCATCAGCAGGCACATAAATAGCCTGAAGAGACGTGATCGAGTGTCCCCGGGTGGAGGTAATGCGCTCCTGAAGGATTCCCATCTCGTCTGCCAAGTTTGGCTGGTAACCCACAGCAGAAGGCATACGGCCCAGCAGTGTCGACACTTCAGAACCTGCCTGAGTGAATCGGAAGATGTTGTCAATGAAGAGCAACACATCCTGGTTTTGAACATCACGGAAATACTCCGCCATGGTCAGTGCCGAGAGGGCAACTCGCAGACGCGTGCCCGGTGGCTCGTCCATCTGGCCGAAGACAAGTGCCGTCTTATCGAAAACGCCCGCTTCTTCCATTTCGCCAATAAGGTCGTTACCTTCACGGGTACGCTCACCCACACCGGCAAATACAGACACACCACCGTGGTCTTGAGCCACACGCTGGATCATTTCCTGAATCAACACGGTTTTACCCACACCGGCACCACCGAAGAGGCCAATCTTTCCACCCAATACATACGGGGTGAGCAGGTCAATAACCTTGATTCCTGTTTCGAAAAGCTGAGTCTTCGACTCAAGCTGGTCGAAGGGTGGTGGTTCGCGGTGAATACCCCAGCGCTCCACACCCTCAAGCTTGTCGTCGGAGTTCAACACTTCGCCGAGAACGTTGAACACCTTGCCCTTAGTGGCATCACCCACGGGAACCGTGATGGGCCCACCGGTGTCGCGAACCTCTTGACCTCGCACCACACCATCGGTGGGCTGGAGGGCAATGGCGCGAACCAAATCGTCACCTAAGTGCTGAGCGACCTCGAGAGTCAACGTGCTGGTGGTCTTACCCATCGTGACGGTGGTCTGCAGGGCGTTGTAAATAGCCGGAATAGAGTCGTGGGGGAACTCCACGTCGATGACGGGGCCCGTCACTCTGGCTACACGACCCGTGGACGTCGCTTTCTTGGTGGCTGTCTTGCTCATGTCGTTATCTCTTTCTTTACTTCGCCGAAGCGAGGGCGTCGGCGCCGCCCACGATTTCGGAAATTTGCTGGGTGATTTCTGCCTGGCGAGCATTGTTGGCAAGGCTGGTGTAGGTACGAATCAGCTTGTCTGCGTTATCACTTGCTGACTTCATAGCTTTTTGGCGAGCTGCGTGTTCCGAAGCGGCAGACTGCAGCATGGCCGAGAAAATACGATTTTCAATGTAAACCGGCAACAAAGCGTCCAGGACGTCGTTGGGCTCGGGCTCAAATTCATACAACGGGAAAATCTCCGTATCGCCTGGCTCTTCAACCCCCTCGACAACTTCCAAGGGCAATACCCGCACCACCTCAGGAGTTTGGGCTACCAAGGAAACAAAACGGTTGTAGACGATGTGGATTTCATCCACTCCGCCTTCGTCGGTCGACTTAATGAATTGCTCAATCAAAGCCCCGGCGATATCTTTTGCTGTTTCAAACTCGGGCTGGTCCGTGTTGCCTGTCCACGACTTCTCCACACTGCGCTGACGGAAAGCGAAGTTCTGCATTGCTTTGCGCCCAATGACGAAGTTGACAATTTCTTTGCCCTCTTCTTCCAATCGGGTGCGAAGCTCGCCCGCTTCTCTGAGAACCTGGGCGCTGAAGGCTCCCGCTAGTCCGCGATCGGAGCTGAAGATCACAATCGCAGCGCGACGGGGATTCTCTGCTTCCGTGAGCAAGGGGTGATCGATATTCGAATAGGTGGCGACGGCGGATACTGCGCGCGTTACCGCACGAGAGTAGGGCGCAGCAGAGACCATCCGGGCTTGAGCTTTCTGAATCCGAGATGCAGAAATGAGCTCCATAGCCCTGGTGATCTTCTTGGTCGTACTGGCAGAACGAATCTTCTGCCGATACACCCGAAGCTGTGCACCCATTGCGTCTAGTCCTTATCCCTTGGTCGTCTTAGCGCTTACGCTTGACGATCTTTTCCTGATTGATGTCTTCTTGCTCCAAAGCGTCAAACTCTTCGCTTCCCGGGTGGCCCAGACCTTCTGCGCCACTGGCTTGGAAGGCCACGAGGAACTTGTCCACCTCAGCCTCAAGTTGGGCCTTGGTGTCATCGTCCAGAACGTTCGTCTTGCGCAAGGTGTCAAGAATCTTGGTGTTGCGACGAAGGTGCTCGAGCAATTCAGCCTCAAACTTCAAGACATCAGCAACCTCGACGGTGTCCAGTTTTCCGTTGGTGCCGGCCCAAATCGAGACCGTCTGCTCCTCCACGGGGTAGGGAGAATACTGAGGCTGCTTGAGCAGCTCGGTGAGTCTCGCCCCACGAGCCAACTGACGACGGCTTGTAGCGTCAAGGTCAGAAGCAAACATGGCGAAGGCTTCCAGGGATCGGTACTGAGCCAGCTCCAGCTTCAGAGTTCCCGATACCGACTTAATCGATTTCACCTGAGCGTCTCCACCCACACGCGACACCGAAATACCCACGTCCACAGCGGGACGCTGGTTTGCCAAGAACAGATCGGACTGCAGGAAGATCTGACCATCGGTGATCGAAATAACGTTGGTGGGAATGAAGGCCGAGACGTCGTTGGCCTTGGTCTCCACAATAGGCAGACCGGTCATCGAACCGCCGCCAAGGTCATCAGAGAGCTTGGCGCAACGCTCCAGCAAACGGGAGTGTAAGTAGAAGACGTCACCGGGGTAGGCTTCACGACCCGGTGGACGGCGAAGAAGCAGGGACACAGCGCGATAGGCCTCAGCTTGCTTGGAGAGGTCATCAAAGATGATCAAGACATGCTTGGAGTCATACATCCAGTGCTGACCAATGGCAGAGCCCGTGTAGGGAGCAAGGTACTTGAATCCAGCGGGGTCAGAAGCGGGTGCAGCCACAATCGTGGTGTATTCCATGGCACCTGCTTTTTCCAAAGCGCCCTTCACACCGGCAATGGTGGAACCCTTTTGACCGATAGCAACATAAATACAGCGAACCTGCTTGTTCTCATCGCCAGAATCCCAGTTGGCCTTCTGGTTGATGATGGCATCCACAGCAATGGCGGTTTTACCGGTCTGGCGGTCACCAATGATGAGCTGACGCTGTCCTCGTCCCACAGGAATCATGGCGTCAATAGCCTTGATACCCGTCTGAAGTGGCTCGTGCACACTGCGACGATCCATCACGCCGGGAGCCTGGAGTTCCAAGGCGCGGCGGCCAGAAGTCTTGATCTCACCTAAGCCATCAATGGGGTTTCCCAGGGGGTCGACAACACGACCGAGGTAGCCCTCACCGACGGGAACGGACAGAACTTCACCGGTGCGGGTAACTTCCTGGCCTGCAGCAATTCCGCTGAATTCACCGAGAACCACCACACCGATTTCATTCTCATCAAGGTTCTGCGCGAGGCCTAGGGTGCCATCGGCGAACTTCACCAACTCGTTGGCCATCACGCCAGGCAGGCCCTCGACGTGGGCGATTCCATCGGCGGCGTCCACAACGTGACCAATTTCGGCGGTGCTAGCACTGCCGGGGTCATAAGACTTGGCGAAGTCTTTCAGGGCATCGCGGATTTCATCCGGGTTGATGGTGATGTCTGCCATGGTTCTTCCTTTGGTTGTTATTCGTGTGCCACTAGCTGGGGCTTAGCCAGCCAGTGTGTTTCTTAAGTCGCTGAGTCGAGTGGCGATACTGCCGTCAATCACGTTGTCGCCAACGCGAATTCGTGCACCACCCACAACAGAGTCATCGATGTCTTGAGCAAGGTAGTGCGGACGCCCATACCGGGCAGAGAGCATTGTCTGGATAGTGTCGTGCTGGCCTGAGGTGAGAGGCTGCGCCACACTCACAATTGCCAGGCCTTTGCCGTGCTGGTGAGCAACGGTTTCTGCCGCGAAGTGGAGCATGGCCCCAATTCGGCGGCCTCGTGGGTCGGACACCAGATGTCTCACAATCGCCTGCGTTTCCGCAGAAACTTTGCCCGCAATGACCGATCCGATGAGGTTCGCTCGGGCAGAGGCACTGGCGCGCTTGGAACCTAACCCCAGCTCCAGCTCGGGATGAGCGTGAACAATGTCCGAGACTCCCAAGAGCTCGCCGACGAGGTCCGTGGATTCCCCTGCGCCGGTGGCGCAAGAACGAATGGCCAATTCCTCAAGCGCTGCCTGCAAATCCAGAGCGCTCGACCACCGAAGCTCCACCAGCTGTGCAATCAGCTTCTTCGCTTCGCTTGTGAGCCCAGCAAATGCTGCATTAGCCAAGGCCGCTGTGGATTTTGTGTCCGCAGAGGAGTCGCTGAGCGCATGACGCAAAGCAGGAGACGTGGACAAACCAAGACCCGCGGCGAACAGCTGCTGCGCTAAAGGCAGGCTGGCGCCTTGAGAAGCCAGGAATTCTCTGGCTAGCTCAAGGGAGTGGCTGGTTTGTGCGCCCATAGTTACGCTTTCGCCTTCTTTGCTGCGGCCTTCTTGGCTGGAGCGGCATCTTTATCGAGGTCCGCCAAGAGACGATCCACGACCGAAGCAGCCTTAGCGTCTTCGCTCAAGCGCTCTTGAACCACAGCAGCGGCCAAGTCCAGAGCCAACGCGCCAACCTCTTTACGAAGCGAGAGCACCGCTTGTGCGCGCTGAGACTCAATCTGAGCCTGCGCGTTAGCTGCGATGCGATCCGCTTCGCTCTGGGCAGAGGTCTTCATCTCAGCCAGGATTTGAGATCCCTCGGCACGAGCCTGATCTCTGATCTCTGAGGCTTCTTGACGGGCTTCTTTGAGAAGCTTGTTGTACTTGTCCAGCGCCTTTTTGGCCTCGTCCTGTGCGGATTGAGCCTCAGCGATGCCGCCTTCGATAGCGAGTGAGCGCTCATCCAAAGTCTTCTGCAGTCGTGGCAGAACAATCCGCCAAAACAGGAACAAGACCAGCGCGAACGGAATGATCGACCAGACAATGTCGTAAATCGCAGGAATCAACGGGTTAGGTGATTCCCCTTCCGCAGCGAGAAAGAGTGCTTCCATGTGCATCGTTATGCCTATCCAGTGAAGATGAAGTACGTGGCAATACCGATAAACGCCAGTGCTTCCGTGAAGGCGATACCGATATACATCAGCACCGTCAAGCGGCCCTGAAGTTCTGGTTGACGAGCGACAGACTCAATGGTCTTGCCCACCACAATGCCCACGCCAATAGCTGGTCCAATTGCAGCGAGACCGTAACCGACCGTCGCAATGTTTCCGGATAGTTCGGCGATAACCGAGGTTGCGTCCACAGGTGTTTCCTTCCATATTGTCAGCCCGATGTCGTATCGGGCTGAGGTTTAGTGTTCTTCCGCCAGCGCTAACTGGAGGTAGACAGCGGTCAAAAGCGTGAATACGTAGGCCTGCAATACAGCGACCAACAATTCAAAAAAAGTGAAGACAATGCTAAAAGCTATCGTCCCAATCCCGAAGAAACCCATAAAGGAATCGGAGTAGAGGATAAAGAAGTGAGTGGAAGAGAAGAACAAGACGAGAAGGAAGTGGCCCACCACCATGTTCATCAGCAGTCGCAACGTCAGAGTCACGGGGCGAAGAATGAAGGTAGAAACAAGTTCAATCGGAGTCACGATCAGGTACAAAGGCCAGGGCACTCCAGGGGGCAGAAGAGAGTTCTTCAAGAAGGTGCCGGGGTGCTTGCGAAGACCCGCGTAAACGAAGGCCAAGTAGGACGTGACGGCAAGCACCAGTGGCATCCCAATGACGCTTGTTCCTGCAATGTTCAAACCAGGTATGACGCCGGTGAGGTTCATGAACAACACGAGGAAGAAAATGCTGGTGAGCAAGGGCAAGAAGCGCTTGCCATCTTTTTCACCGAGTAGGTCCTCAGCAATGTTGACGCGGACCAAACTCAATCCCATTTCCACGACGCCTTGGAAACGTCCAGGAACAACGGTCATTTTGCGGGTTCCGAGCCAAAACACCAGGAACAGCGCCGCTACAGCGAGAAGGCGAACCAGGATAATCCGGTTCATCTCGAAGATGGTGCCTTCAAACAAGATGGCAGGTGGGAAAAACTCTTCAATCGTCGGTGGAGAGAATCCTCCAGATTCGCTGGCGGCAAACTGGAACAGTGTCTCAGTGGCTTCTGTTAACAGCTCTGTCTCCAGTTTCGGGGCACCGTTAAAGGCGCGGCGAACGACGTGTTCGTGAACTCTATCAATCCTAGCTGATGGGCACCAATCAGCCTTCTATTGGTGGTTTAGGCAAACCGCTCTGCGGGCACCGCATGGAAGATATCTGTGAGCGGAATAAGGCCCTCGCGAACCACGCGGAGCTTCCCTCCGGAGTGACCCACACCAGTCGCATCGATCACGGTGGAGAATTCTTTTCCCGGTTTCTCCTGACCAGCAGCCAAGAAAACAGACACCGCATCACCTAAGCGTTTGGCAATTGCGGAGGGAGACACCAGGGGCTTCTCCCCTTGGATAAAGGCGCCGGATTGGACCAAGGGTCCCGTCTCGCTCAATAACTCCAGGGCGATACGGTTGCCAGGCATTCGAAGTGCCACCGTCCCTTTCGTCTCACCAAGATCCCACGCTAGGGATTCACCCGCGGGCACAATGAGAGTTAACCCACCGGGCCAAAATTCCTGGGCGAGGGTTTTTACGTCCTCGTCAACATGTTCGGCAAGTGCGGCAAGAGTGGGTATTCCGGGCAAGAAAACAGACAAGGGGGCGTTAGCCGGCATCCCCCGCGCCGATCTCAGTTTTGCGACTGCGGCCGGTTTGAACGCGTCTGCCACCAGCGCATACTGCGTATCTGTGGGGATTGCTACGACGTCACCGCGTCCAATACTCATCCGAGCGGTGCGCATACCTTCTAACAGCTCAGCGCTATTAGAGGTTTTGAAAATTCGGGCACTCACCCAAACAAGCTTTCCACGGCTTCTCGGAAGTGCGCCGTGTGAGCATCCACATCCTGAGCGGAAGTGGCGGGGCTCATCAGCGCCATATTGTGAAATGGCGTCATCAGAATTCCTCTATTGAGCGCGTGCAAGTGCAAATACTGCTGCAGTTCGAAATCGTCTGCGTGGGCGGCTTCGCCTCCATCGTGAGGAGCGTGAGGCAGGAAACTATATTCCGCCCTGGTCCCCAATTGAGTCACCTGCCATGGCACATTCCAGTCCTCCAGAGCCTGGGAAACGCCCTGGGTCCACCTGGTGGCTTGGTCAATCATCGCGGGGTAAGACTCTGGAGTGAGAACCTCACCGAGAGTTGCTCTAATCCCGACCAGGGATAACGCGTTGCCGGCCAAAGTCCCTCCGACACCCCCGACGTCAATATCTTCCAGGTGTAAAGAGGACCGAACCTTGTCTCCCAGTTCTTGGGTCATCCCATAGGCACCAGCGGGGATTCCTCCTGCAATGGTTTTGCCAACCACCACGGCATCGGGTCTAAGCCCATCGCGTTGGGTCATTCCTCCTGGCCCGGCACACAGCGTGTGGGTTTCGTCAATAATCAACACGGCGCCATGGCGGGTAGCGAGTTCTCGCAGCGCGTCGTGCCATCCAGGCTCTGGGAGCACAATGCCAATATTCGTCATCGCGGGTTCCACCAACACACAGGCAATCTCGCCGGTGGCAAAGGCGGCTTCCAGTGCTGGCACGTCGTTGAAGGGCACCACCACAGTAGTTTCTGACGGTGGTACCGGAGCGCCAATATTGCCCCGGCGTTCCACCACAGCGCCATTCTCATCGAGTGTGGCAAAGGTTTCGTCCACACTGCCGTGATAGCAATAATCCATCACCAACACTTTTTTCTTACCGGTGACGGCCCGGCAATATCGAATCATCGCCCGGTTGGCATCGGTGGCTGTGAGCGTGAACTGCCACATCGGCACACCAAAGCGTTCGGCCAGCATGCCCGCGGCAATCTCCGCATCCTCGGTGGGCAACATGGTGGTGATTCCCTTGGCCAATTGGGCACTCAGCGCGTCCACCGTGGGCTTGGGCGAATGCCCCACCATGGCGCCGGTATCACCGAGGCACAAGTCGACGTGGTCAATCCCATCTGCGCAGGTGAAATGGGCGCCTTGAGCGTGATCGACATACACCGGCCACGGGCCTGGCCACTTCGCCATCCACAGCATCGGAACCCCGTCGGGCATTCTGTGCGTAGCTTTGTCGAAGAGCTCACGGGAACGGGGTCGTTCTTGCTCGAAGCGGGCGATCTCAGCGCGCATGAGTGAAGTGAGACGTTCACGGTCGACGGACATAGTTGTGCTCCCTCTGGAGAAAAAAGAACCTAACCCACTTGCGCAAGCCGCTGGCGCTTGATCGCGCCACCAACCTGAGCAATAAGGACAAGGAGGATGGCGCAGAAGAAGACCCCGGAGGCAATCACATTTGCTTCGGCGGGAATTCCCCGAGCAGCAGCGGTGTAGACAAAACGGGGGAACGTCATCGCGGGTCCGGCGTTGAAGTTGGTGATGATGAAATCATCAAAACTCAGCGCGAAGGATAAGAGTGCGGCAGCAACGATTCCTGGAATCAAGAGGGGGAAGGTCACACGCCAGAACACTTGGTTGGGCGAAGCATAAAGATCTCGACCAGCCTCTTCAAGAGCCCCATCGAGCACCGCCACCCGCGCCCGGACAGTCACGACAACAAAACTGATGCAAAACATGGTGTGCGCGATGATGATGGTGACGAGTCCTTTTTGAACTCCCAGTTGTAAAAATTGTGCGGCGAGGCCTGCTCCCAAGACAACCTCTGGTGTGGCCATGGGCAAGAAGAGCAAGAGAGTAGTGGCTTCGCGGAAACGGAACCGATAGCGCACCAACGCGAGGGCAATCGCGGTACCCATGGCGGTCGCCAACACGGTCGATACCCCGGCTACGAGCAGTGAATTACCAAACGAGCTACACACATCTTGGGCGTTGCAGACATCGAGCCAGTTATCGAAGGTGAAGCCGCGCCAGACGATGTTGGTGCGTCGTGCGTCGTTGAACGAAAACACAATCGTGTAGACGATCGGAATCATCAAGAAGACCAACGCCATGCCGGAGTAGACCCACAGCAGGTACTTACCAAAGCCCCTCATAACAGGTCATCCGTTCCGCTACGGCGAACATAGATGGACACCAGAATCAAGATCGACATCATCAAAATCAGAGACAGCGCCGCTGCGGCCGGGAAATTCTGCAAAACCAGGAAGTTGGCCTCGATGACATTTCCCATCATGGCGGTGTCGGTAGATCCCAAGAAGTCTCTCGAAGCGTTGATGTAATCACCGGTAGCGGGGATAAAGGTCAATAGCGTCCCCGAGATAACTCCTGGAATCGAGAGCGGAAAGGTGACCTTGCGGAATACGGTCACAGGGTTCGCATAAAGGTCCCCACCCGCTTCGACATAACGCAGATCAAGTTTTTCCAGGGTGGCGTAAATCGGCAGAGCCATAAAAGGCAGGAACATATACGTCAGACCAAACACCACAGAGAACGGCGTGCCGGTCAAATAGGCGTCGGCGGGAATCAGTTGCATGGTTTTGAGCGCCCCCACCACAAAGCCTTCATCCGAGAAGATTTGCTTCCATGCGAGGGTGCGCAGCAGGAAGGAGATGAAAAATGGTGCGATGAGGAGGACCAATGCGAGAGCTTGCCAGAGAGGGTAGGCGCGCAGTTTTACACCGATCACATACGCCAGGGGGTAACCCAGGAGTAAGGCAAACACCGTGGCCAAGCTCGCATAGACAAAGGATCTACCGATGTGGGTGAAATAGGTGCTCACCACCTCTACGTAATTTTCGAACCTAAAAGCAGTTTGATACTCACCAATAAAGCCACCGGGAACCGATTCTTGAAAACTGGTGAGGACTAGAGAAAAAAGAGGGGTCACAAAAAACAAAATCAGGTAAAGAATTCCCGGCAACAGCAGCCACAGCGCTACAGGGCTTTTGCGCTGCACTTGGGGGGCAGCGGCAGCTACTGACCCGCCGGGGGCAGAACTTTGAAACGCTCCGAAGGCCACTAGGCCTCCTCGAATTCAGCTTCTAACTTCTCCCGCTCCTGCACTGCAACCGACACCGTGTCCGTGTCCGAGACGTACTTTCCCTCGGGTGCAGGCGCGTCAGCGAGACCAAAAGCGTGGTCGACTTGCCAGGACACGAATACCTCATCGCCCTCACTAGCGTGTTCGCCAAGTGACGTATTTTGAGCAAAGACAATAATCTGGCCCATCCCCGGCACCTCAACGAGGTACTGGGTGCTGACACCAGAGAAAGAAGCATCCGTGACTCGCCCCGGGCCCAGGACCGTCACCGAAGAACTCTGAGCCGGTTTTTCTCGGTGCAAGACAACTTTTTCGGGTCGAATACCCACCGTGACGTCACCCCTGTGGGAGACGGCTCGATCGGTGGGAACACGAAGTTCTTGGCCAGCAACGCTGACCGTGATGACCTGATTGGTAGACCCACTCACTTCACCGGTGAAGAGATTGGATTGGCCCAAGAATGTGGCAACAAAGGAGGTCTGGGGTGATTCGTAGAGCTCCTCGGGAGCACCCATTTGTTCAATGCGTCCTTGATTCATCACCGCGACGGTGTCCGCCATCGTCATGGCTTCTTCCTGGTCATGAGTCACGTGCAAGAAGGTCAGACCGACTTCTTGTTGGATTTCTTTGAGCTCTAATTGCATTTGACGGCGAAGCTTGAGGTCTAGAGCGCCGAGGGGTTCATCCAAGAGAAGCAGAGCAGGACGGTTCACCACCGCACGCGCCAACGCCACACGCTGTTGCTGTCCACCGGAGAGTTGGGCGGGCTTGCGATTGGCCACATGCCCCAGTTCCACCAGTGCCAAAGCATCTTTTGCTAATTGGTCGGCATCGGCGATTTTGCGACGTTTGAGTCCAAACATCACGTTATCGAGCACACTCATGTGGGGGAAGAGCGCATAGGACTGGAAGACAGTATTTACCGGCCTCTGGTAAGCCTTCGTGTCAGTGACATCCTTACCACCGACCAGGATTCGACCTTCCGTGGGCTCTTCCAGCCCTGCTACGAGCCTCAGTGTTGTGGTCTTGCCACACCCACTGGGCCCGAGCAGGGCGAAGAAGGAACCTGCTGGAATATCCAGCGATAGGTCATCAATAGCGGTGAAGCCAGGAAACCGTTTGGTGACATTCACCAGGGACAGATCTGCACCTGCTTCAGCAAATTGTCGCGCCGAAGTTTCCTTATTCACCGTGTCATGACGCTTACTACTAGGCGCCCAAGGCGATGGCCTGGAAGGCCGCCTGGAACTCGTTGTCCTCATCCGAGCTGAGAGTTCTAAAGGCCTTCGCCTGAGCCAAGGTGGCGGCATCAGGGAAGATCAATTTGTTCTCAGCCAAATCAGGATCGATATCCATGGCAGCTTCGTAGGCGCCCTTGACTGGCGTCACGTAGTTCACCCAGGCAGCCACTTCCGCAGCAACCTCAGGCTCGTAGTAGTAGTTCATCAGCGCTTCAGCGTTGGCTTTGCGAGGAGAACCGATCGGGACAACCATGGTGTCGTTCCAAATGGTGGCACCAGACTCGGGGAAGACGAACTTCCACTTCTCGCCATCGTCATAACCATTTTCGTAGTTAATCAAGGTGATATCCCCAGACCAACCAATGGCAACCAAGGCGTCCTCGTTGACCAGGTCTTCGGTGTAGGAGTTACCACGCACGTTACGAATCTGGCCAGCTTCCACCTGTTCACGCAGAACGTCGAGAGCCTTGTTGAATTCGTTTGCTCCCCAATCGCTGGAAATGTCGACGCCATTGGCCATCATCAAGATACCCACGGTGTCGCGCATTTCGGAGAGAACGACGACGCGACCCTTGAGCTCAGGAGCCCACAGATCCTCTACCGTGCGAATTTCTCCCACTTTGTCGACGTTGTAGGCCAGACCCGCGAATCCACCCTGCCAAGGCAGGCTCTTCTTGCGGCCTGGATCCCAGTCTGGGTTGGCTAGTGAGTCAACAACGTTGACCTTGTTAGGAACATTTGCTTCGTTGAGTTCCTGGACGAAACCCATCTGGCCCCAACGAGAAGCCATCCATTCGGTGGGAACAACGATGTCAGCGCCAATGTCTTGACCCAACTGGAGCTGGTCGCGCACCTTGGCGTAGTAGGTGTTGTTGTCGTCGTAGTCGACCATGTAGTTGACCGCGATACCCGTCTGCTCCTGGAAACGATCCAGCGTGGGGTAGTTGCCGTCATCGTCTTCATCGATGTAGAACGGCCAGTTAGACCAGTTCAAGGTCTTGTCGGTGGCGGAAATATCTTCTGCTGCCACGAGTTCTGAGTCCGAAGCACAGGCGGCGAGACCGAGAGCTACGGCGCTTCCACCAGCCCCAGCAAGAAAGGATCGCCTGGAGAGCTGCGACTTCTTAGCCATCTTGATCAGGCTGCGGACCATGGGGTCTTCAGGTAATGGACGATTCGACATTGAAACTCCTTATTATGTATACGTAGTGCCAAGGCACCAGGTGATTAATTGATGATAGACCGATTGTCACGACGAGGTGTCACTTTTACGTCACGGTCTGGTTGCGTTACTTCCTCCTACTCTCCGATGTAGGACATCACGTGCTTTATGCGCGTGTAGTCCTCGAACCCATATTGGGACAAATCTTTGCCATAGCCGGAGTGCTTAAAGCCTCCGTGAGGCATCTCTGCCACGAGGGGAATATGGCAGTTAATCCACACAGCCCCGAAGTCAAGACCCTTGGCGAATCGCATCGCCCGACCATGATCTTTCGTCCACACACTCGAGGACAAGCCATACAGCACGTCGTTGGCCATGCCAAGAGCTTCCTGCTCTTGCGTGAAGGTCTGGACCGTGATGACGGGACCAAAGATTTCGTTCTGAATGGCATCATCGCGCTGCTTCAAGCCCGTCACAATGGTGGGCTCCACGAAGTAGCCTGTACTGCCCTGCCTGGAACCACCGGTCTCGACCACAGCGTGATCGGGCAGTGCTCCCAAAACCCCCATGACTCGATCCATCTGGTTGTGGTTGTTCAGCGGGCCATAGAAAATGTTGGGGTCGGAGGGCATTCCGGTGGTGACGTTACCCGCTACCCATTTCTTGAGCTCCGCGACGAAGTCATCGTGAATCGATTCGTGGACGAGCACACGCGTGGCCGCGGTGCAGTCCTGGCCAGCGTTGAAGAATCCGGCAGTAGCAATGCCTTCGACTGCGGAGGAAATATCCGCATCGGCAAAGACCACCACAGGTGCTTTGCCACCGAGTTCTAAGTGAACTCTCTTAAGATCACTGGATGCTGCCTTGGCGACCTCCATACCGGCGCGAACCGAGCCGGTAATCGAAACCATTTGAGGGGTGCGGTGGTCGATCATGGCAGCCCCGGTGGTGCGGTCTCCCGTGATGACATTGACCACCCCAGGGGGTAGATGTTGCGCACAAATTTCGGCCAAGAGCAATGTGCTCTGGGGCGTGGTGTCGGAAGGCTTCAGCACAGTGGTGTTTCCCGCTGCGACCGCCGGAGCAAATTTCCAAACCGCCATGTTCAGCGGATAGTTCCAGGGAGTTACTTGTCCAATGACACCAATCGGTTCGCGGCGAATCATCGAGGTGTGATCGGCCATGTACTCGCCGGCGCTTCGGCCCTCGAGGTTACGAGCAGCCCCCGCAAAGAAACGAATCTGATCTACGCTGAGCGAAATCTCGTCGTCGACCAAAGTCGCACGAGGTTTCCCTGCGTCTTGTGACTCCACATCCGCAAACTCTTCGGCCCTTTTTTCCATTTCATCGGCAATGCGAAACAGAGCCAGCTGGCGCTCCCCGGGTGTGGTGTTTCCCCAGGTCTCAAAAGCATCCGCCGCTGCCGCATAAGCAGCATCAACATCCGCGGCACTGGAGATGGGTGCCTGCGCGTAGACAGCCTCGGTGGCGGGATCAATGAGGTCCATGGCGTCCTTGCCACTGGCCTCCACATAGTTACCGTTGACAAAATTCTTAAGCGTGGGAGTAGTCATGGCGATACCCTAACCTAGTGGCATACCGTAGGTCCACCCGGGTATTGGAGAATCTTTTCGTTGCTATTTCTCTTATTTCAACTAATTTCGTTTGCTTTTGGGGAAAATTAGTGCGAAAATCATCGGATGGCAGACTCAAAGAAGGCCCGCCGCCACAGCTTGGATGATGTGTCCAAAAAAATCATCCGGCTCCTCCAGCGCGATGGTCGGATGTCCTATGCCGAAATCGGCAAAAGGGTGGGGCTGAGCGAAGCCGCCGTGCGTCAACGAGTGGGAAAGCTCACTGATGCCGGAATTATGCAGATCGTGGCGGTCACGGATCCCAGCCAACTGGGTTTCCATCGCCAGGCCATGATCGGCATCCGAGTGCAGGGAGACGCACGAGACATTGCCACTGCTTTGAAAGAAATCGAACAGGTGGACTATCTCGTATTGACCACCGGGCGCTTTGACATTCTCGCCGAGATTGTCTGTGCCGATGATGCCGAACTACGAGAAATCTTGCATGGCTCTATTCGAACCATTCAGGGCGTCATAGACACGGAAACCTTTACCTACCTATCCATAGAAAAAGAACACTACGACTGGGGAACACGATGACCATTATTGAGAAACTACAGAAAACCCTCACACCCTCCAAGGCAACCAAGAAGGCCCCTCGCGCGAAAACCAAGCGCGCTGAAACCTTGCAGGACAAGGCTCGGGATCACTTGTGGATGCACTTCACTAGGCAGGGCCCCCTTTCTGATGGCGCCGATGTTCCGATCATCGTCAAGGGAAATGGCCACCACATCTGGGATGACCAGGGCAAGCGATACTTCGATGGTCTCTCTGGACTTTTTGTGGTCAACGCGGGCCATGGACGAAGCCGTCTCGCCGAAGTAGCGGCTCGCCAAGCTGAAGAGCTCGCGTTCTTCCCGCTGTGGTCCTATGCCCACCCGGCAGCCATTGAGCTCGCTGACAAACTTGCCGATTACGCCCCCGGGGATCTCAACAAGGTGTTCTTCACCACCGGTGGTGGCGAAGCGGTAGAAAGCGCCTTCAAGCTGGCCAAACAGTATTGGAAGCTTCAGGGCAAGCCAATGAAACACAAAGTTATTTCCCGAAGCGTCGCCTACCACGGCACACCCCAGGGGGCCCTTGCCATCACAGGAATCCCCTCGATGAAGCAAATGTATGAACCCCTCACTCCTGGTGGGTTCCGGGTGCCCAACACCAACTACTACCGGGCCGAGGAAATGGGCTTCGTCGGCGAGACCGAAGAAGAGTTTGGTCTCTGGGCCGCCAATCGCATTGAAGAGATGATCGAGTTTGAAGGTGCCGACACCATTGCGGCTGTCTTCCTCGAACCTGTCCAGAATTCTGGTGGTTGCTTCCCTCCCCCTCCCGGCTACTTCCAGAGGGTTCGTGAAATCTGCGACAAGCACGACGTCTTGCTTGTGAGCGACGAAGTCATCTGCGCCTTTGGTCGGATTGGCGAAATGTTTGCCTGCACAGCTTTTGATTACATCCCCGACATCATCACCTGCGCCAAGGGAATGACGAGTGGATATTCCCCCATTGGCGCCATGATCGCCAGCGACAAACTCTTTGAACCCTTCAAGAATGGGGACACCACCTTCTACCACGGCTATACCTTTGGTGGTCATCCCGTATCGGCGGCAGTGGCTCTGGAGAACATCAAGATCTTCGAAGAAGAGGGAATCAACGAACACGTGCGCAAGAACTCTCCGAAATTCCGGGCCGCCCTCGAAAAGCTGCTGGATATTCCCATCGTCGGTGACGTGCGAGGTGCGGGGTACTTCTTTGGCATCGAGCTGGTCAAGAACAAGGAAACCAAGGAAACCTTTACCGAAGAAGAATCGGAAAAGCTCCTGCGTGGATTCCTCTCCAAGGCTCTCTTTGAAGCGGGACTCTACTGCCGCGCCGATGACCGAGGTGACCCCGTCATCCAATTGGCACCGCCGTTGACGATCGGACCTGACGAGTTTGTCGAGATTGAAGCAATACTGCGTGATGTGTTGACGCGGGCTAGCAAACTTCTCTAACTCCGTGGGATCGTCTTCGTCGCTCTCGCTATGGCAGGACACGCTGGGAGATGTCCCCGCGTCAAGGGCGCCATTGAGCCCCGCTGATCTTCGTGAACACTATGACGTTGTCATCATGGGAGCCGGATATACCGGCTTATGGACTGCTGTAGCGCTGACGAAGAAACATCCGGATTTGAAACTCCTCGTTCTTGACAAAGAGCGCGTGGGATTCGGTGCTTCCGGGCGAAATGGCGGGTGGGTCTCCTCACTATTTCCCACAAGCCCCTCAGGGTTGATCCAGCGCCACGGTCTCGACCAAGCCCGGGCGATGCGCGTGGCGATGGTTGAGGCGGTCGACTCCCTGGGCGCGTGGGCTAAGGATCTCGGAATCCAGTGTGATTTTGTCCAGGGAGGAACCACCACTCTGGCCAGAAATCAGATTCAATTCCACCGAGCCCAAGAAGACCTCGCTGAGGCGCAAGTCTTGGGCGTGGACAAGCTCTCCTGGAGAGAACCTGAAGAAACCCTGGCAGCCTCTGAGGTGGTGGGGGCGGTGTTCAACCCCGCGTGCGCTCGCATTCATCCCGGCAAACTGGTGCAGGGCCTCGCAAAAGTTCTCGATGATGCTGGCGTACGAATAGCCGAGGCCACTGCAGTCATCAGCTATTCACCTGGTCGAGTGGTCACCCAGAGGGGCGAGGTTACCTGTGATGTGGCCATCGATGCGATGGAGGGATATCGATCCCAACTTCGCCAGCATCGCCGCGATACGTTGCCGTTGTATTCACTCATGATTGCCACAAATCCGTTGCCTGATTCCGTATGTGATGACATCGGATTGCACCACGGGGAGACATTTGCTGATTACCGCTCTCTGGTGATTTATGGCCAACGCACGGCGGATAATCGAATTGCCTTTGGCGGGCGCGGGGCGCCGTATCACCTGGGCAGTCGCATCAAAAACTCTTACGACCTGGTTCCGCGGGTTTTTCGCGCGTTGGAACACACGCTCAAGGATCTTTTTCCCCAGCTTGCCGATGCCACAATTTCTCACCGGTGGGGCGGGGTATTAGGAGTTCCCCGGGATTGGCACGCCAGTGTCACCTTTGATAGCGCAACAGGACTAGCTCGAGCAGGAGGGTACGTGGGTGATGGTGTTGGCTTATCCCACCTAACAGGACTCACCCTTGCCGATTTAATCACGGACACACCCTCGGCTCGCACAACCTTGCCCATGGTCAACCACGTGTCCCCTCGATGGGAGCCCGAACCCTTGCGCTATCTCGGCGCCACGGCAGCCATTACCGGGGTTCGACTCGCGGATTATGTGGAGTCACGAACGGGAAAGCCCTCGATAATTTCACGCCTGATCGCTCCCCTGACTGGGCACTAACACAGGGTGAGCTACTGAGGGTCTCCCGGTAGATCAATGTCGGAGACATAGGGCATCCGAGATTTGGCCACCACCACAAGATCGGTAATAAGTCCTGCTAATACCGAGGCCACAATCGTGACAAACAGAATGGTGGAATCTAGCCAGGTCTGATCCCCCAACCAAAATACGGCCGCCAGAAAGACCACAAACTTGACCAACCAGGTTCCCAGCACCGCCGAAAAGAATCCGGGCGAGAGAACATCACCCTTACCTAGTTTGAATCCCCACATGATGCTCACGGGAGTAAGCCCCAACAGGGCAAACCCCACCCCTGCTCCCACCAAGGCGCCCAGCATTCCGGCCAGCTCACCCAAAAGAGCACCAATAACGGCGGCCACCATGCCAATCAATGCCGTCACGATAGCTCCTGCTGAGAGCGCTCGACGAACAAGTTGGGATGCGTTCATGGTGTTTCCTCCGATTCGAATGACAAGGGGTCATCAGCTACACGTTGGTCCGGGGACAGAGTAACGATGGTGGAACCTACTAACCCGATCGCAATAATTCCCAAGGCCCAATACCAGGCGACGAACAGGAACATGAGGGTGCCAATCGCCAACACCGCAGTCCAGGAATACAAAATCAGCACCGCTTGACGATGCGTGTGACCCATATCTAAGAGTCGATGGTGCAGGTGGGCACGATCGGCGTCAAAGGGCGACATACCGCGTCGCAGACGGCGCACCACCGCGAGCCCAAAGTCCAAGAGCGGAACCACCAGCACCGCCAAAGGCAAAATAACCGGCAGGAAAGCAGGCAGGAGTTGGGTCGGGCTCACCGCACCCGGGTCAATTTGCCCGGTGACCGAAATCGCGCTCACCGACATAATCAACCCCACCAGAAGTGCGCCGGAATCTCCCATAAACAATTTGGCGGGATTCCAATTCAAGGGGAGGAACCCCACCAAAGAACCTGCCAGCAGGACCGTCAGAATGGTGGCCAAACTGAAGTAGGGAGTTCCTTGATCGCTGTTAGTCAAGACGAAGGCATAGAGGAAAAACACTCCGTTGGAAATCAGAGCGACACCGGCGACGAGACCGTCTAAGCCATCGATGAAATTGACCGCATTCATCACCAACACGATGGCCAACACGGTGAGGATGAGTGACAACGTCGGGGAAAACAGAGTGAGACCACCAATCGGGAGCGACACAATCTGAACACCCTGCCACGCCACAACACCCGCAGCAATAATTTGACCAGAAAGCTTGGTGAGCCAATCCAGGTCAATGAGATCATCCACTACCCCGAGTGCCACCACAATAAAGGCAGCGATCAAGACCGCAGTGATGGGCCGTGGATTATCAAACACCGCAGCGAACTCTGGCAGCGTGCTAGCGATACCGGCACTGACGACCATCCCCACGAACAGGGCAATTCCCCCTAAACGAGGGGTGGGCTCTTGATGCACGTCTCGCGGGCGAATTTCGCGATGCCATCCATAGCGAATACCTGCTCGCCACAAACCAGCCGCGAGCAGAAAGCTCACCGAGGTGGCAATTAACGCAATCAACGCATACGCCATTAGGTCTCCCACTCTCCCCGAGCGACCTGGCGCAGAGAATCCTCGGGAACGACTCCGTGGCGGATGACTCGCCACGGACCCCCAGAGTCCAGCGCACTCGCATCCACAATCGTAGATCCGGCGTTCCCTGGAGCATCCGGGTAGGAAGCTCCCACTGGGCCGCCATCAAAATACAGGGGCACCCGATCGCCAAAATGAGCCACCGCCTCGTCCACGTTCAGTGCCGGCAAAGCTCCCGTGACATTGGCGCTAGAAACAGCCATGGGGCCGGTGCTCACCAACAGCTCACGAGCAACTGGATGATCCGGCATGCGCAGAGCCACCGTGCCCTGGGTGTCTCCTAGATCCCAGGTGAGCTCTGGCGAAGCACGAAAAACAATGGTTACCCCTCCGGGCCAAAACGCGTCCATCAGGGCTTGAGCTCCCGCGGGAATATTCCAAACGAGACGAGGAACTTCTTCGGCGGACCCCACCAAAACCGGCGGTGGCATGTGTCGGCCTCGGCCTTTGAGCGCTAAAAGATCATTCACGGCCGTGGGAGAAAAAGCGTCGCATCCCACCCCGTAGACCGTATCGGTGGGAATCACAATGCTGTGACCCTCGGAGAGCAACTCCCGAGCACGCTCAATACCCTCACGCAGGGATTCCGCGTTGCCAGTATCGACGATTTCGTAAGACACCCAATCAGTCTAGTTCGCAGATGTCGACGAGCCCTGGGGCCTAGTCTGGAGGCATCATGCTTTTTATTTTTGATATGGACAACGTCTTATACGACTACCACTGGCGGGATCGGATGGCCTCACTCACGGAGGTAACCGGAATGGACTTCCACGAATTGCGCCGCAGATGGTGGCATGACGAAGGTGAGTGGCAAGCAGAAGCCGGAAACCCCGACACCGGAGATGAATACATCGCTCGGGTGAACGAAGCTTTTGGCTCCGCCATCACGAGGCAAGAGTGGGTCGAAATGCGAAAACAAGCCATGGTTTTTCGCCCCGAAGTCGCTGAAGCCGCTGCCTTTGCCAAGAAACACGGCGACCTCACGCTGCTGACCAACAACGGGATGCTCATCGGTGAACACCTTCAAGAAGTGGCCCCGCACCTCGTTCCGATCTTCGGAGACCACATGTTTGCCACTGCTCACTACGGGGCTCGGAAACCCGACCCGCTAGTGTTTGAAAGAGTCCTCGAGAGATACCAAGCCGATGGCGCCACTACCTTCTTCGTGGATGATCACCCCGACAATCTTCGCGGTGCTCAAGAAGTGGGTATTACCACCCAGTGGTTCTCACCCCACGACACCGGTAAGACGGTTCGCTCAAGTATCGAAAGCTTCCTCGAATCTCAGAAGTAGGCACCGGCACGCTCTAAGGCAAAAATCCTTGGGTGAAGCGGTCTCGGCCCACGAGGTCTTGCTCGATTGATATCGCTCGGAAACCAGCCTCGTGGAGCAACGCTTTCACTGATTCCCCCTGAAGGTTTGAGTGCTCGATCATGATGACCCCACCGGGTCGCAAAATGGATGGGGCAAAACCCAGGATTTCTCGCACGACGTCTAAACCATCGTCTCCACCGAAAAGAGCCAGCGGAGGATCAAAATCTGCGACTTCGGGGTCATTGGGAACGAGGTCTTTGGGCACATACGGTGGATTCGCCACCACCAGGTCAAAAGAATCGTCCAGGCTTTGCGCTCCGAAACTTCCTAAATCCTCCTTGACCAGGGTGTTCTCCGGAGCCAAGGCCTGGCTATTGATTTCGAGATAGCCAAACGCTTCAGGAGATACCTCCACAGCAGTGACCTGAGCATGAGGTACTTCTCGCGCAATCGCGATACCCAGAACCCCCGAACCCGCACACAAATCCAGAACACGAAGACCGTGCTCTCCCACCGCCAGTGTTTGCGCCTGGTCGATAGCGCGCAAGGCCATGGACTCAGTTTCAGGTCGGGGAACAAATACCCCGGGTCCCACACTCACCTCGAAGCTTAGAAAAGGTGCGTTGCCCGTGAGGTGCTGGAGTGGCTCACGTTTCTCTCGTCTGACAACCAGAGCTTCCAAAGCCTCCAGATGGTGAGCATCAAGCTCGCCACCACGATGCGCACGGGCCAGCACTTCACCCCGAGGGATGCCCAATACGTGCGAGGCTAAACGCTCGGCATCCACACTGGGCGAGGGAACACCGGCGGTGTTCAGGCGTTGAGAGATGTCACGTAAGACATCAAGCAATTCCATTAGGACTCGCCAAGTGCTTGTAAGCGCTCCGCTTCATCAGCTTCAATGCAGGATCGGATGACGGGCTCTAGGGCTCCGTTCATGACCTGGTCAAGGTTGTAGGACTTATATCCGGTGCGGTGATCCGCAATCCGGTTTTCGGGGAAGTTATACGTTCTGATCCGCTCGGAGCGATCCATCCCGCGGATTTGGCTTTTTCGCGCGTCAGATTGCGCAGCGGCGATTTCTTCTTGCTGCTTGGCCAAAATCCGCGCACGAAGAACTCTCATTCCGGCCTCGCGGTTTTGAATCTGGCTTTTCTCGTTTTGCATCGACACGACAATGCCGGTGGGAAGGTGGGTGATGCGCACCGCGGAGTCCGTGGTGTTCACCGATTGACCCCCGGGACCACTGGATCGAAAAACATCGATCTTGAGGTCGTTGGGGCTGATGTCTACTTCCTCGGGCTCATCCACTTCAGGAAAAACCAAAACCCCCGTGGTCGAAGTGTGGATGCGTCCCTGGGATTCCGTCACCGGAACGCGCTGGACCCGGTGGACGCCACCCTCATATTTCAAACTCGCCCAGACTCCTTCTGCAGGATCCGTGGCAGAAGACTTGATCGCGACTTGGACGTTTTTGAAGCCGCCCATGTCACTTTCGGTTTTATCCAAAACCTCCGTCTTCCACCCCCGCGATTCCGCGTAATGGAGATACATGCGCAGGAGATCGGCGGCAAACAAGGCGCTTTCTTCGCCGCCCTCGCCACCTTTGATGTCCATGATGACATCCCGACCATCGTCAGGGTCACGAGGAATCAGCAGGGATCGCAAGCTTTCGGTTGCCTCGACAAGAGCCTGCTCTAATCCTGGAACCTCTGCTGCCATCGATTCGTCTTCGCTGGCGAACTCTTTGGCCGCTGCTACGTCTTCGGTGAGACCCACCATCCGCTCGTGAGCGGCAATGATTTTGGAGAGCTCCGCAAATCGACGATTGAGTTTTTTGGAGAGACCTGCATCAGCGTGGACCGCGGGGTCGCCAAGCCTGACTTGAAGCTCGGCGTGCTCCGCGATCAACGCATCAACAGAATCAAACATGATCAGTCTTAGTTGCTAGTACTGGCTTGTTTGCCCATAGCAACGAGGAACTCCACGTTAGACGAGGACTTCTTCATGGCCTCCAGTGCCACGTTGAGAGCCGCGGAGGTGTCCAAGGAGCCCATCGACTTCCGGATTCCAGCAATAGCGGCCGCTTCGTCCGAAGCCAACAGCAAATCATCCCGCTTAGTGCGAGTTGCCGCAATATCCACAGCAGGGAACATTCTCGAGCTGGCGCATCCGGCATCCAAGCGGAGCTCCCAGGTGGCGGTGCTCGAGATTTCGCTAGCGACAACGTCATCCACAGCCAAACCGGTTCCCGTTACCAGGGTTCCCAGAATAGTCAGCGATCCGCCGCCATCAACATTGCGAGCCGCACCGAAGAGCTTCTTGGTGGGGTGCACCCACGCGGTGTCACTGCCACCGCGACTCGTGCCACCAACGCTCTGCTGGTATGCCCGGGCCAGTCTGGTCAAGGAATCAAAGAGCACGACAACGTCGTGGCCAAGCTCCACCAAACGCTTGGCGCGCTCGATAGCGAGCTCTGCGATGGTGGTGTGATCATCCGAGGACCGATCGAAGGTCGAGGCAATAACTTCGCCTTTGGCTTCCCGCGCGATTTCGGTAATGGCTTCAGGCTGCTCATCCACCAAGACCATCATGATGTGAGCATCAGGAGCATTCACCGCCACAGCGTGAGCCAGGGAATTCAGCAGCGTCGACTTACCGCTTCCCGCGGCACCAATGACGACACCTCGTTGTCCCTTACCCACCGGAGCAAAGACATCCACCATGCGACCCGAAGTCTCATCGGAGGTGGTCTCCATCAGGTAACGCTGCGTGGGATACACCGCGCTCAGCGCAGAAAACTCGACTCTGCTGGCAGCTTCGTCCACGGTTTGGCCATTGACACTGTCAATGCTGACCAGAGCGTTGTACTTCTGTCGCCCTTGGTGTTCTCCTTCGCGCGGCTGACGAATTGCACCGATCACGGCGTCACCCTTGCGGAGGTTATATTTCTTGACCTGGCCTAGGGAGACATACACATCGGTAGGTCCTGGCAAGTAACCCTGAGTGCGAACAAACGCATAGTTATCCAGGACGTCCAAGATTCCTCCGATAGGAATCAAGACATCGTCATCGGAAATTTCGGGTTCGCCATCTTCGCTATATCCACCGCGTCCACGCCGACGATCACGGCCGCGTCCACGACCTCGGTTGCGGTTATAGCCGCCACCTTCGCCATTGTCCTCAGAGTTATCATCTCCGTTATCGGATTCTGGGGAAGCGTCGTTCGCTTCTGACTTGGGCTCAGACTTATCGTCTTTAGTCGAGCCAGATGCTCGCCTGCGGCGAGGTCGCTCGGGCGCGCCTTCAGCAGGAGCATCGCTGCTCTTCGCGTCAGGTGCCGTGGCGGGGGTGCTTTCTTGGTTGGTAGCTTCTGAAGAGTCAGTGGCCTTGGTGGCCAGAGTCTCAGAATTTACCCTGCGTGGAGCTCGTTTGCGGGGAGCTGATTTTTCAGCTTCTGGCGCACCATTCGAGTCCGTGTTATCTAAATCCATGTTTCTCCTTATAAAGCGCCGCAGATGCGGCAACCGATGGTTGCCTCTCCACTGCGTAGTGAGCCAGAGGGCCTGTGGGATTTACTCCCCTGTCACGAATGACCCTCGCGCCGTTTAACATGCGTGGCGTTGCAATGATGAGGCTTCTCCCAGCGCCAACTGGTTCAGTCGGCGAGCGTGGGAACTTCCTCCACTGTAGCACCTCGTTCGTCGACGGTGAGCATATGGCTAGCCCACGACCCACCGCCATGACTCTCCACAATGCCGGCTACTTCCGCGCGTTGAGAGGGATCCGAGCACAAAATCAACACCGAGGGACCAGCCCCCGAGACCACAGCAGCAAAACCCTGTTTGCGCAATTTTTGGAGCAAATCATCGGTGTCTTGCATCGCACTCGCCCGATAGGTCTGGTGCAATTTATCTTCGGTCGCCTCAAAAAGTAGCTCAGGGCTTTGAATCAAGGCAGCAATGAGCAGAGCCGATCGAGACAGGTTGAAGATCGCGTCCTGGTGTGGCACGGTATCGGGCTGCAGACTTCTTGCCAATTGGGTCGACATGCTGGCTTCCTGGGGAACGGCCACCACTAAGGAAACTCCGCGGTGGACGCTGAGCTTTTTATGTTTGGGGCCTTGATCTGTCATCCAGGCAATAGTGAGTCCCCCGAACAGTGAGGGCGCAATGTTATCCGGGTGCCCTTCCATCTCCGTGGCGATCGCGAGCAGCTCTGAGGCGTCGAAGCTTTCAAAACCCTCCAACAAACCTTTTGCCGCCATCACACCCGCAACAATTGCTGCACCCGAGGAACCCAGTCCTCGACCGTGAGGGATGGTGTTGTGGGCAACAAGGTGCAGACCTGGTGCCATTACTCCTTTGGCGGCAAATGCATGAAGAAGTGACTTGGCAATCAGGTTTGTTTCATCAGTGGGAACTTCACCTTCGCCAACGCCGTGCACCTCAACCGTGATGCCAGTGCCCTCCACCACGGTGGCACTGAGACGATCCCCCATGGTCAGGGCCATACCTAAGGTGTCAAAGCCTGGACCTAGATTGGCTGTCGTCGCCGGAACAGAAACCTCGACGGAGCGCCCGAGTGGGATCGCGTGACTCATGAGCTACTCCCCAGTCCCAACACCTGAGCGATGTGGGCAGAATCAATCGGAACTTTGGTGGGTTGCGCATCGCTACCATCGGCGTTCTTGAGAGCCCAAGCGGGGTCTTTCAAGCCGTGACCAGTCACGGTGAGAACGACAGTCGCACCCTTATCCAACACGCCGGCCTCGGATCGCTCCAACAACCCCGCGACACTAATGGCCGATGAGGGTTCCACAAAGACGCCGACGGTCTGGGAAAGGAGGCGATGCGCTGCCAAAATCCCAGCATCATCAATCTCACCGAAATAGCCGTTGCTATCGGCCTGCGCAGCCAGCGCAAGATCCCACGAAGCCGGATTACCAATACGAATAGCAGTCGCAATGGTGTCGGGGTTTTTCACCCGTTCACCCCGAACAAAAGGCGCCGATCCCGAGGCCTGGAAGCCAAACATTCGAGGAATTCTGTTGGTGGCACCGCGACGGGCTTCTTCGGAATATCCGCGGTGATATGCGGTGTAGTTTCCGGCATTTCCAACCGGAAGGAAGTGGTAGTCCGGTGCTTGTCCCAGGACTTCAACTACTTCAAAAGCCGCCGTCTTCTGGCCTTCGATGCGGTCATTATTGACGGAGTTCACCAAATGAATGGGGTAGTTATCAGCCAAATCCCTGGCCAAATCGAGGCAATCATCAAAGTTGCCCTTCACCTGCAAAACGTGAGCGTTGTGGGCGATGGCCTGGGAAAGTTTGCCCATGGAAATTTTTCCATCAGGAACCAGCACTGCTGAGGTGAGCCCGCCATAAGCCGCATACGCAGCAGCCGAGGCGGAAGTATTTCCCGTCGAAGCGCAAATCACCACTTGGGCTCCGCGCTCTTTGGCCTTGGTCACCGCCATAGTCATACCGCGGTCTTTGAATGACCCAGTGGGGTTCATCCCCTCAAATTTCACGAACACGCGAAGCCCAGTCATCTCCGAGAGGCTGTGGGCCTCAATCAGGGGAGTGCCGCCCTCGCCCAAGGTGACCACCGGGGTGGCTTTACTCACATCGAGACGATCTGCGTATTCATGAAGAACACCGCGCCACTGTCGTGAACCGCGTGCGTGCCGGGGGCCTACGGGCTTGGAGCCTCGAAAAAAACCGCGTTTGCTTGCCATGGTTACTATCCCTCTACTCGCAACACACCGGCAATACTCACGACCACGGGGTGTTTGCCTAACGCTTCAATCGTGGCCTGGCCCCTGGCTTCAGAGGCTAAGTGCGTTTGAATAACCAGCGTAGCGGTCTGCTCACTGCCTTCCGGGCCCATTGCGCCACTTTGGTGCAGCGTTTCGACCGAAACATCGTGATCGCTGAAGACACCCGCAATTGCTGCCAAAACACCGGGCTGGTCTTTCACGACGACACTGATTTGCAGGCGTGAATTGACATGGGCAAGAGGAATGCTCGGCAGGTCGGCGTGGGTACTCTCCCCCACACCGGGACCGCCCACCACGTGACGCCTAGCAGCGGAGACAATATCTCCCAATACCGCTGAGGCTGTTTCTAATCCTCCAGCCCCTGCGCCATAGAACATGAGCGGGCCAGCCGCTTCGGCTTCCACATAGACCGCGTTGTTGGCGCCATGTGCTGCAGCCAAGGGGTGGGTCCTAGGAATCAAGGTGGGGTGAACCCTGGTGCTGACACCTTCGCGGTGAGTGACGGGATCGACCAGTCGTTCACAAATGGCCAACAACTTGATGACATGTCCCGAGCGTTTTGCCGCGTCCATTTCGGCACTGGTTACCCCGGTGATTCCTTCCCGATGCACGTCCTCCAACGGAACGGCAGTGTGAAAGGCAAGCGAGGACAAGATGCAGGCTTTTTGAGCCGCGTCATAGCCTTCAATATCTGCCGTGGGGTCTGCTTCGGCATATCCCAGATCCGATGCGGCCGAAAGCGCTTCGTCAAAGCTCAGTCCCTTGGTGTCCATCTCATCCAAGATGTAGTTAGTCGTGCCGTTGACGATTCCCATGATTTTTGTCACGTGATCGCCCGCGAGTGAATCACGCAGGGGACGAATGATCGGGATCGCGGCAGCAACCGCCGCTTCGTAATACAGTTGCGCCCCCACTTTGGCGGCAGCGGCGAAGAGTTCTGGGCCATGCTCGGCTAAGAGCGCCTTATTCGCGGTGATCACATCCGCACCGGATTGCAATGCCTTCAAAATTAGGGTGCGTGCTGGTTCAATTCCCCCCATCAACTCCACCACGATGTCAGCTCCCACCAACAAGGCTTCGGCATCAGTGGTGAGCAAGTCTGCAGGAATGGGGGTACTTCGTGGCGCGGTGAGGTCTCGAACAGCAACTCCAATGAGTTGCAGACCAGCACCACTGCGTTGACCGAGTTCCTCTCCCGCTTCCAAGAGACGATGAGCTACCTGGGCACCCACCGTGCCCCCACCCAAAATGGCAACCCTGAGGTCGCGATAGTTTTCCCGCATTAGTGTGCTCCTCGTTTGGTGGAACCCAGCCCACGGTCCCGTGCGATGAGATTAGCTACCGTTTCGCCTTCGACCATAAGTTCGTGGGTTCCTTGGTGGACCGCAACAACGCTGGGGCGCCCGACCGCGTTGTAGTTACTGGCGAGTGAGTAGCAATAGGCCCCCGTGGCCGCCACGGCCAGGATGTCACCGGGGGCAACATCGCCGGGTAAGAAATCAGCATCGACGACAATGTCGCCACTTTCACAATGCTTGCCCACCACTCGAACAAGCGCGGGCGGTGCATCCGAAACCCTAGAGACGATGCGCGCGCTGTAGTGCGCGCCATACAACGCCGGCCTGGCATTGTCACTCATTCCACCATCGACACTCACATAGAGCCTGGTGGCCACAGAGGAATCGGGGAGGGTAGCCGCCACAGGTTTGACCACACCCACGCGATACACGGTGATTCCCGCGGGCCCGGAAATGATTCGGCCTGGTTCAAACGCGAGGTGTGGCATCGGTAGTCCGCGAGACGATGTTTCGTGGGCCACATGATCCACAATTTGAGGAATCAAATCAGCGATGTCCATCGGGTCATCCGCTTCGGTATAGGCGATGCCAAAACCGCCCCCGAGATTCATAGTCGGCACCTCGCCTGTTTCGAGAAGTCGCGCGTAGAGATCCACGAGCCTTGTTGCGGATTCCACAAAGCCTTCCACGGCAAAAATTTGGGAACCGATGTGAGAGTGCAGACCCACAAATTCAAGATTCGGAAGTTCACGCGCCCGCTGAGCTAGGTCGAAGGCTTCACTGGGCGAGAGTCCAAACTTTTGATCCTCGCGCGCAGTCGCCAAGTAATCATGAGTATCGGCGTGGACTCCCGTGTTCACCCGAACCATCACCGCTTGAACAACTCCCAGCTCCTGGGCTATGTCGTTGATGCGATCCGCTTCAATAGGCGCATCCATCACGATGGCCCCCACCCCCGCAGAGATCGCCTGGCGGATTTCCTCCAGAGATTTGTTGTTGCCCTGAAATTCCAGCGAGGAAGCAGGCGCGCCACCGGCAAGCGCGATAGCGAGTTCCCCACCCGTTGCGACGTCAAAGCCCAATCCCGCCTGCGCTAACCAGGAGATAACGTGACCAGAAAGAAACGACTTAGTGGCGTAGTACACACTTCCCGTGGTGCCGTGTGCGTCGCACGCACTCTCCACCACAGATTTCATCTTTGTTGCCCGGGCAACCAACTCAGCTTGATCCATCACATACAGCGGTGTGCCATAGCTCTCCACCAGCTCTGAAATACCCACACCTGAAATCTCCATGTCGTGGTGATTCCTGGCCATGTGAGCAGGCCACACACCCGCATGCAGTGCATTCGGGTCACGGGGAGCCTGACGCCATGAAGGGGCCAGGGGATGAGCAGTAGTGATGACGGTCACCTCACGAGTCAAAAGTTGTGTGTGAGGCGAGCGAACCCGGATTGGTCCCTGAAGCCACCATCAGAATAGCGAAAGCTGCGTTGACGGCGCTACTACATCCGCTCTGGAGCACTCACACCCACGAGGTCTAAACCGTTTCTCAGGACTTGACCGGTGGCATCGTTGAGCCACAAGCGTGTGTGGTGAACAGGTTCCACGGCGTTGTCGCCCTGCGGGGTCACGCGGCAGGCGTCATACCAGCGGTGATACACACTGGCCACTTCCTCGAGATACCGTGCCACCCGATGGGGCTCACGCAATTCAGCCGCTTGGGCCACAACGCGGGGAAAATCACCAAGGGAGGCGATGAGTGCCGCCTCGCTGGGGTGGGTCAGCAGTGAAGGGTCACAAACATCTCGAGTGACCCCTGCATCGCTCGCATTGCGCGCCACCTGGTGTGTTCTGGCATGGGCATATTGAACATAAAAAACGGGGTTGTCGTTCGTGCGCTTAGTCAATATTTCGGAATCCAGCGTCAGCGGTGAATCAGCGGGATAGCGCGCCAGGGAATAGCGCAGAGCATCCGTCCCAAGCCACTCGCGCAGATCATCTAACTCAATAATGTTGCCGGCTCTCTTTGAGAGTTTCGCGCCATTGATGCTCACCAGCTGGCCAATGAGGACCTCAACATTAAATTCTGGGTCTTCGCCCGCTGCTCCGGCTAAGGCTTTGAGGCGGTGAACATAGCCGTGGTGATCCGCACCGAGAAGGTAAATCTTTTGGGTGAACCCGCGGTCAGTTTTGGATAGGTAGTAGGCGGCATCAGCGGCGAAATAGGTAAAGACACCATTCGCCCGGCGAATCACGCGGTCTTTGTCATCGCCAAAATCTGTGGTGCGAACCCACAGTGCACCGTCTTCTTCAAATACATGACCTGTCGCCGTTAAGCGTTCGATGGATTGCTCGATGGCGCTCTGCGCTCCCGATGATGACCCATCCTGGCTCGCGTGAAGTGTGCGCTCGGAGAACCACACGTCAAAGTGCACCCGGAAGGACTCTAGGGATTCTTGAATATCGCCTAGTTGGAGTTGATACGCACTCTCTGTGGCCAGTGCTAGGCCATCATCTGTGGAGGTGCTGGCAAGCTCGGGGTGCTGGGCCAGGACTCGCTGCGCTAAAGCGGCAATGTATTCACCCTGGTATCCACCCTCGGGGGGCGGATTACCGAGGACGCTGGCAAGCACAGACGCGCCAAAAAGCTCCATTTGAGCTCCCGCATCATTGATATAGAACTCACTGGTGACCGACGCGCCAGCGGCTCGGAGAACCCGAACTAACGAGTCCCCCAACGCTGCCCATCGGGTGTGCCCGATGTGCAGGGGCCCGGTGGGGTTGGCGGAGACGAATTCGACGTTAAAGCTGTGACCCTCAAGCTCGGCACTAGTGCCATAGGCGCTCCCCGCTTTGAGGATCGTGACGACAAGCTCACCGGCGGCTCCGGCATCGAGGGTGATGTTGATAAATCCTGGACCTGCCACCTCTGCGGAGTGAACTCCCTCTTCGAGGCGCAATTCAGAGGCCAAGGTTTCAGCAAACTCCCGCGGATTAAGATTCAATGCCTTGGCGAATTTCAGGGCCACCGAGGTTGACCAATCACCGTGATCACGGTTGCGCGGTCTCTCCAAGGCCACCTCAGCGCCGGTGGGGACCGACTCCACTGCGCCAGCAGTGAGGTGGCGCGCCGCTATTCGCGCGACAGTGTCAGCAAGCGCCCGGGGATCCACAACTGGCCATCCTACTAGCGCGTCGAGGAAGCGATGCGTGAGGTTGTAACCTTGTCATGCCCTATCGAGCCCCCATAGCTCAGGGGATAGAGCGTCTGCCTCCGGAGCAGAAGGCCGCAGGTTCGAATCCTGCTGGGGGCACTGGGTTCGTAAGACCTCACGAGGCACCCGTTTCTCGGTAGTCCGGGCTTTCGTGCACTTCGAGGAATTCGAAGAGTTCAATGTCATCCACACCGGGGAACATCCCGCCGCGCAAAGGCGAGAGAACGTGCGCGTGAAGGCGAGCGCTAGTCCAGGCCTTGCCCGACCATTTATCTAGCAGCCCTTGGTCTGGGCGACGGCAACACTCCGAATCCGGGCATCGGGACACTTTTCGCTGCGTCGTATCGCGACCTCTAAACCACTTCGCATCTTCAAATTTCACGCCAACGGTGATGGAAAACTCATCAGCGAGTGAGGTTCCGATTTGGGTGGACTCCCAGAAGGTTCCCTCGGGGGTGTCGGTGTATTGGTAGTACTCCGTTGTTCGGTTTTTCCTAACGAAGGCTTCCCTGGCACTCCAGTGTCGACAGACAATCTGTCCTTCGGTGGAACCGGTGACATCCTCGGGTAGGGCTAATCCATCGTTTTCATAGGCCTTATAGATCGCGCCATCATCGCCAACGCGGAGGAAGTGCAGCGGAAGCTCCAAATGTTTCGTGGCCAGGTTCATAAAGCGCAACCCGGCAGCCTCGTGGGTAACCCCGAAAGCATCCCTAAAGTCTTCTACCGCAAGGTTTTTTGATTTCTTCGCTGCCCTCAAAAACTCCAGCGCTGGCGTGAGCGGCATCAGACACGCTGCGGCGAAATAGTTGATATCGAGGCGTTGTTGCAAGAACTCTTCATAGGTCTTGGGGACGGGGTGGCCCAGTATTTGGTGCGCAATGGCTTGCAGCGCCAAGGAGCGCAACCCGTGCCCGCCCGGAATCGAGGCGGGTGGGAGATAAATTCGACCGTTTTCTAAATCGGTCACACTCCTCGCACTGCGCGGGAGGTCCCCCGCGTGGACTATCTCAAGGCCCAAGGAGTTCGCCATGAGGGCGACCTCTCGGTGTGTGAGAGCGCCGGTGGAGGTGTGACCCACTGATCTCACAAGATCTTCGGCAAGTTTTTCTAAATCAGGTCGATAGTTATCCAAATCACGCATCGCCAGTCGCAATTCAGTATTGGCTCGACGGGCTTCCTCTGGAGTGGCGAGAGCTCTTTTTTCCCTTCGAACAAGTTCCTGATAAAGCCCCACCAGGACTCGCAGGTGGTCATCACTCACACTTTTTGACACACGAATCGGCGGCAAACCCAGCGCTGTCACCATCGAACTGGACTGTGCCCCCGCCCACTCTCGCTCAAGTTTGGCCCGCTCGCTCGGGGGCTCCTGGTCCAAAAGCTGAGCCATCTCGACTCCGAGAGTCTCCGCCAGCGCTGAGAGCAAGCCAATTTTGGCTTCGCGCTTCCCGGTTTCCACCAGAGACAGTTGGCTGGCGGTTACTCCTACCTGGGCGCTGAGCTCATCCAAAGTCAATCCAGCACGGGTTCGAAAGTGGCGAACCCGTTGTCCTAACGCCAAAATTTCTACCATTGTCTGACAATATCGCAAAAACACCGTTTTTTGACAAGCTATTTGGTCATGTTCCTACCGACTTCTTGACAATAGTGGAGGTATCCACCAGGCAAAGGAGCACTGTCATGACCCCCACCATTGATGCCCCCACCCGCACCTCCCAGACATCTGGTGCTGTGAGTGCCTCGGTAGAAGTGCTTGAGTGGGTTCATGAGGCAGCAGCGTGGCTCACACCTCGCGAGGTCGTGTGGTGCGATGGGTCCCCCGCGGAGGCTCAACAGCTGACCGCAACACTGGTCGAATCAGGAACCTTCACACCCCTCAACCCCGAAAAACGCCCTGGCAGCTACTTGGCACGAAGTGAACCCAGTGACGTAGCCCGAGTGGAATCTCGCACGTTTGTCTGCACCACCGACCCCCAGGATGCCGGGCCGACCAACAATTGGGTGGACCCCCAGGAGATGAAGGACACCCTGCGTGAGGTCGCTCGCGGCAGTATGGCAGGACGCACGCTGTACGTTGTGCCCTTCTCCATGGGACCTCTGGATTCCCCCCTTTCGCGTCGTGGAGTCCAGATCACCGATTCGGCCTATGTGGCACTGAGCCTGCACACCATGGTGCGCGTGAGCAACACAGTGTTAGAGCGCATTGCCGAGGGAGCTTCCTGGACCCGCTGCACCCACACTGTTGGAGCACCACTGGCCGAGGGCGAGATTGATAGTGCGTGGCCGTGTAATGACACGAAGTACATCTCTCACTTTCCAGAATCCAACGAAATTATCTCCTTTGGATCCGCCTACGGCGGCAACGCTTTGCTCCCCAAAAAGGCTTTTGCGCTGCGCATGGCGTCGGTACTGGCCAAGAACGAGGGTTGGCTTGCCGAGCACATGTTGTTGGTGAAGGTCACAAGCCCGGAAGGCAAGTCCTACACAATGGTCGCCGCTTTCCCTAGCGCCTGCGGCAAAACCAATTTCGCCATGATGCAACCAAGCCTCCCCGGCTGGAAGATCGAAACCCTCGGCGATGACATCGCCTGGCTTGCCCCTGGTGCGGATGGTCGCTTGCGAGCGATCAATCCCGAGGCGGGATTCTTTGGGGTAGCACCCGGGACCAGCACATCGACTAATCCCGTGGCCATGACCATGCTTGAGAAGAACACCGTGTTTACCAATGTTGCGCTCACGAGCGATGGTGATGTGTGGTGGGAAGGTATGTCGAAACCGACCCCTGAGGGCCTCACTAACTGGCTTGGCGAATCCCACGACCCCGACAGCGGAGAAGCGGCTGCGCACCCCAACTCGCGCTTCACCGTGGGACTCGAGGCGTGCCCGAGTTTGGCCAACGAATGGGATGACCCAGAGGGCGTCGTGGTGGACGCGATTATTTTTGGTGGCCGACGCTCCAGCACCGTTCCGTTGGTATTGGAATCCAGGAACTGGAATCACGGCGTGTTCTTAGGAGCCACCATTGCCTCGGAGCGCACCGCGGCTGCGGAGGGAGAAGTCGGAGAAGTGCGACGCGATCCCTTCGCCATGTTGCCCTTCCTTGGATACAACCTCGGTGACTACTTGCAGCACTGGCTCTCGATGGGAGACACCCTCAGGGTGACAGGCCGCTTACCCCGCATTTTCCAGGTGAATTGGTTCCAAAAGGGAGAAGACGGCTCCTTCCTCTGGCCAGGTTTTGGAGAGAACTCCCGGGTCTTGGAATGGATGGTGGACCGCCTCGAAGGCCGCGTCGCCGCCCAGGACTCCCCCATCGGTCTGCTGCCCAAGAGTCTCAACACCGAGGGCCTGAATTTGGATTCCTCCATCGTCGATGCTTTGACCAGTGTGGACACCGCGGCAGTAGAAGCGGACCTGGATGATGCTGAAGAGTTCCTCGCTCGGTGCGAAGACCGCTTACCCGTTGCCATCACCGAAGAGCTCGCCGCCACCAGGATTCGCCTTCGCCCGTGAATGATTAGGCTCGAGGTATGAGCGAATCAGAGACAATCCGGGTCAGCTTAGAGACCCAAGGCCATGTTCTTTTTATCGGCCTCAATCGTGTGGACAAACGAAACGCCGCTGACAAGGCGATGTTGGATCAACTCTCCCTGGCCTATGGCGAATTGGATCGAAACCCGGAGCTTCGTGTCGCAGTGGTGCACGCCCATGGGGAGCATTTCAGCGCTGGGCTAGATCTCAGCGATATCGGCCCAGCCCTCGCACAAGAAGGTGCGATTTCGCTTCCCGAAGGCGGTCTCGACCCGTGGGGTGTTTCGAGTGCCCCCGTGCGGAAACCAGTCGTGATGGCAATCCAAGGAATCTGTTTCACCTTAGGTGTGGAACTCGCCCTGGCCAGTGACGTGGTCATCGCTAGACAAAACGCGTCCTTCGCCCAGTTAGAAGTGGCCCGAGGCATCCTGCCCTTTGGCGGAGCGACCACGCGCATGCCGCGCGCTGCTGGGTGGTCTAACGCCATGAGGTGGTTACTCACCGCAGAAACCTTTGACGCCTCAGAAGCACACCGCCTGGGCATTGTGACCGAAGTTGTCGAGGCAGACCCGCTCGAGCGCGCCGGTGAGATAGCCCGCATGATTGCCGCCCAAGCTCCGCTTGCCGTGCAAGCCACTCTGGCATCTGCCCGCGCAGCTCAGGAAAGTATGGCCAGTGAACACAGTGCCTTGGCTGGCCGGCTAGCGGCGTTAATGCGCACCCAGGATGTTCAGCGCGGAATGCAGGCGTTTACGACGAAGTCCCCCGCCGAATTCCAGGGCGACTAAGCAGCAAAGCCGCTAAACTAGTGGCATCAAGGAAAGGGTCCCGTGGACCGTACGGCCATTGTCACCGGAGCAACTAGCGGAATCGGTGCTGAAGTAGCCAGGGAACTGGCGCGCCGTTCCTGGCGAGTAGCGGTGGTGGGCCGTAACCCCGAGCGCACCGAAGCAGTCGCCAAGAGCATCAACGCCACGGCGTTTGTCTGTGATTTTGATTCGCTCGACAACGTCCGAAATCTCGCAGAGGAACTCACCCAACGCTTTGATCGCATTGACGCTGTGGTCAACAACGCCGGTGGCATTGTGGCGAAACGCCAGGAAAGCATCGACTCCCACGAACTCACCCTGCAACGCAATGTGCTGGGCTCCGTCGTACTCACCGAACGCCTCGTGCCGAAATTGCTACACACCCGAGGGCGCGTGATTCATACCTCGTCGATGGTCTCGAGGCTGGGCAAAATTGAACTCGATGATTTAGGTTTCTCTGATCGTCGCTTCGGTGCTGGCTGGTGGCCCTATGCCTCGGCCAAATTGGGCGTCATTTTGTATGCCCGGTCCTTGGCCATGCGCACCGGATTGGAAAGTTATCCAGTACACCCTGGTTACGTGCGAAGCGGTTTTGGTGCTGAGTCGCGAAGCGGGAAAGCGATTCTCTCCCTCACCGGTTGGATGCAAATTAGCCCTGAGGCGGGCGCAGCTCCCCTGGTCCACCTGGTCGACACACCTGAGCTCGGCGTGGAAAACGGGACCTACTTTGATGGCTTAACACCCGACGGGCCCACCCATCCGGCTGCCGCCGATCGAGACTTCGTTACGGCATACTGGCGAAAGATCGCGGAGTTGGTTGGCACGCCAGTGGAACACCATCACGCAACGTAGTCAAGGAGTTCTCATGCGCAGAAGTATTCGCACCCCCGCCACGGCAGTACTAGCCCTTCTCTTGGCTGTGGGCGGATCAAGTTGCGCAGCCCTGGAAAGCCTCGGCATCGGGGGAGCAGCGAGCGTTGCCCCTGCGGACGAACCAGCCACGGACGCACCTGTCACGGAAGATGCCCCCGTGGCAGAAACTCAAACCGCACCCGTGGTGGATGAAGGATTAGCGGTTCCCACCTGTGAGGGAATCTATTCCGAGACTCTCGCCACCGCTTTTCTCGCAGAAGAGCGAGTATCTCGAGGGGATACCAGCGAGGGTGATTTCGGCTTCGGAACCACAAATCTCGATTTGGTATCCGTGTTGAAGAACGTGCGTAACGACCTCCGGGTATCGTGCACGTGGTATTTGCCTGCCAGCGAGAGCGTGTCGGTCACCTCGGTGGCTCTCATTAGCTCCGATACGCGAGCAACCATCGAAGAAACACTGATCGCAACAGGCGCCAGTAAGCAGGAATCCGGCGGAGGGACATTATTCTCTATCGCTTCGACCACCTCAGATATTTCCCCGGACTACATCGCCACGGAAACCCATTTCCTCACCGACATTGTCTGCCCTTCCACACTGGCCGAGTCTTCGTGTGCGGCGTGGGTGACGAGTAACTATGCGTTTGGCAAAGCCACCCCACTCACGGTGGATGCGGCTGCCCAGCTCGGCGTCTACAGCAACTAGCTACCACATGGCTGGTCGCTGGTGACCCCAGCTCAGCTGCGAAGAAAGCTGATGGCCAAGCGCAAGCACAGTAGCGTCCCCGCCTGGGCCACCAATCAGCTGGACCCCCACCGGCAGGCCCTGTCCCGATAGCGATACCGGTAACGCAAGCGCAGGCAATCCCGAGACATTAACGAAACTGCTAAACGGTGTGACCTGGATTTGTTGGCGGAAGTTTCTCTCCGCATCCTCCTTGTCATACCAACCCAGCTCAGGGGTAGCAGTCGCAAGACCGGGGGTGAGCACGATGTCGTAGGGAGAAAACGCTTCGATGGCGTGGGTCTCAAATTGGGCAAGTTCACGCAAGGCCAATGCAAGCTCTCGTGCGGAGAGCTTTGCCCCCTCCTCCACGAGGTATCGGGTGAGATTTTCCAACACATCGTGACCACCGGCAGGGATATCCAAAGTTGCCGCTGATGCTCGCCACAGCGTGGCAAAAGCATCGGCGTAGCTGGCTCGCGGCGTCCACTCCACGTCAGCCACGGTGTGACCAATATCTCGGGCGAGCTCAGCGACCTGGTCTAGTGCAGCGAGTGCATCAGGACTTATGTCGATTCCCATGCCATCACCCCAGGGATGGGCAAGCGATACTCCCACTCTGAGTTTTCGCATCGGTTGCTCGAGAGCGTCCACGAAGGACGCCGGTGAAG
>Ga0209251_1000380_pt1 | contig 40656 bp, 64 predicted proteins | sample SaaInlV_100m_DNA_6_FD_184665 | JGI IMG/M metagenome (GOLD analysis project Ga0209251, IMG submission 184665) | Marine microbial communities from expanding oxygen minimum zones in the Saanich Inlet - Saanich Inlet SI073_LV_10m_DNA (SPAdes) (version 2) | ecosystem: Environmental > Aquatic > Marine... | reverse complement strand
TACACGTCGTGGTAAAGGTAACATGGTTATCTGTTCTTCTGACGTTGCATCAGCATTGCAAATGGCCGGTGTACTTGATTACACACCAGCTCTTAACTCCAACAACTTGCAAGTAGACGACACAGGCAACACCTTCGCTGGTGTGCTTAACGGTCGCTACAGAGTGTACATTGATCCATATGCCGGAAGCAACTACTTAGTTGTAGGCTATAAAGGTTCTAGCGCATTCGATGCAGGCCTCTTCTACTGCCCATATGTACCATTACAAATGGTTCGTGCAGTTGGTGAGAACAGCTTCCAGCCAAAAATCGGGTTCAAAACTCGTTACGGCATGGTTGCTAACCCATTTGCTGAGGGTTCTGCCCAAGGTAATGGTGCTCTTACTAGAGACGTTAACGAGTATTACAGACGAGTTCGTGTATCTAACTTGTTCTAATACGAATAACAAGAAGGACGGGTTAACCGTTCCATACAAATAAACTGGGGAGCTTAATTGCTCCCCTTTTTTTATCTTTCCATTTTTAATCTGTATTGGCAGTATGCTTCCCAACCGTATTCATACATAGCATAAGCTACGACAAAACCTATCCAAGGGATAGAAAATGCAGCAGTTAGTATAAGGTCTGCTGCTAAAAATGCTGCTAGATAATCATACCAACGTATCATTACATTCCTAAAGCATTCATATACATTTCAGTCATTGCATTTTCGTTTTCAACATCATCACGATTACGTTTACGGATAGCAACAATCTTTTTCAAAACTTTTGTTTCATATCCACGACCTTTTGCTTCAGATAATACATCTTTCATTTGGTCCATTACTTCGCTTTTTTCAGCTTCAAGCGTTTCAAGGCGTTCAATAAAAGAACGGATTTCATTTGCTGCGGTGTTGTCGGCTTCTTGTTGCATTAGCATATCTCCTGCTGTTGTAAATTTCAAATCGCCCATACGGTTTACGGCGTCATAATCTGGGTAGCCCTTTTCAAAAACTGGACTTTGCATTAAAGTTTTCCTTCTTCCCTCATTTGTTTACGGATTTTAGTTGCACTAATATCATGAACGTCTTTACCTAAATCGTGCTCGGTAAATGTATATCCTACACCCCGTCCATAACTAATGTCTACAATGTTTGGCACTTCAAGAATTAAATATTCATGTCCGTTTTGAAAACCGTGCTCTGCTAATCCCTTTTCAATATTTGCGATTACATCAATAATACCAAAAGGGTTATCATCTTGCACAGCGGTACGACCATCACCTGCATCACCGTCAAAGTTAAATACATCACGTACCATGATAACAACTTGCCCTGTGAAAGCATGTGCTCGTTTAAATAGCTCTGTATGTCCATCGTGCCATGGCTGCCATCTTCCCAACATCTGTACTGTTGGCTTTTTATAATCAAACATTATGTTCCATCCTTATGTGCCGTTCTACCGCATTGGCTAGAGATTCATCTGTATCATCATACCATTTAGATACGTGATAATTTACTATTGAAGGTTTCTCAAACATTTTATTTGTATCACCAAAGCGACCTTCTTTAATGGTATCCATCCATACTGTATAGTCAGCATCAAAGATATCACGAGTTTCTTCAAGTGGACAAACAAAATCGCAAATAACAGTTCGGTTCATTTCCTTTTCGTAATCAGCAATTCCTTTCATACGATAAGCTTGACGTAACCGAGCAGCCTCACTGAATTCCCAGTCGTTTGCCATTTCACGAATTTTATCTGCATTAAACCAAGCGCAATTTAAGCGCTTTTGTAGTGCTTCGGCTAACCAGGTTTTGCCCGATCCAGGTAAGCCAAATATCAAGATTTTCATTCTTCTTCATCTCCTTCTTGATAAAAATATAACCATGTTCTGATTACAGCAAATGTTGTGATTAAAGAAACAGTTAGCGCTGCCCCTACAAACATTTCGTAACCCTCATTATATATAAAGTACATCGCCATCCACGCTGTAGCTTGTTGCACTAATTTAAGACGAGTAGGATCATCATCAAACTGGATTTCAATATCACCTGGACTTAAAATCATTGATACTGCATTTAAAAATGTTAAAGAATTAAAGGCTAACAGTGCCATGCTGATTAACAAAAAATATGAATTTGTAGTATATTGAAAACCAATTACACTTCCAAGGTGTAAACAAGAAACAAGTAAATACTGATTTATCATTAAATAATCCCTAATGGATCGACTAGAATGAGGAGCAGGCCAAGCCATACTCCCCAGAAAATTACTTCTTTAATTTTAACCATTAGCCATCTCCAATGCTAAGTCAAGTGCTTTGACGTTACGTGTTGCGTTTCCGCCAAACCAAGCAGAAGACATGCGGCTATCTTTAGAACGACCTAACTCGTGGTTAGTCATATAAGTAACAGCGTTGTAAGCATTCCACCAAGTACCAGGTGCAAATTCATTACCTGGTTGTGTTTCTACAATATCCATTGCTTGTTTAGCAGTGCGAGCTAGTTGCTCTTTTTCTTTAGTTGATTTTCCAAAAACAACACCAAAGAACTCAGTAAGTTTTTCATCGGTGTAACGCTTTGAACCAAGAAACTCAGCAGCTTCTTTAAAGATTTCAACTTTATTGTGTGCTAAGCCTAGTGCTTGTTTTACAGTTTCTGGATCGAATACTGAACGGTGGCTTACACGTACAGATGGTTGGTGCTTTTCGTTGAGAGCCACAGCCAAAGTGTTGTTGCATACGACACGTTCCATTACGAACTTAACATCTATTGCTTTACCATATTGATGTGGATTTGAGAAAAGCATGTAACCACGAACTTCGTCACCATTAAAAAGTGAGAAACCGTCTTTTACATCGGCTAAAGCCCATACAATTTGACCATCTCTGAGCGATCCTGCCGTATCCATAACCATATCGCCAGCACTTACAAAGTCAGTAAAAAAATCAAAAGCTTCTTTGTTTTGAACAGGGTTCCAATCTTTACCAACATTAGTAAGGATTTTACCGTCAGTTGAACGTACTAACGACTGTTGGCCTGTAGCTATGTTGTCACCTTTATAGCGAATAAAGTTATCAACTTTTTCTACTTGCCAATCAAGGCCTGCAACTTCCATCATTTGTTGGGGAGTCATATCATCTCCAACTGGTACACCGAGACCATGCCAAGGTTTGCCTTGTGAAGCGCGGTATGCCATTTGAGCTTGACCGTTTACAATTTCTAATTCATGTGCCATGATATATTTCCTATTTGATTTGATTTGATATAACTAATATATACTGATTCTATTGGAATGTCAACCGTTATTTCACTGTATAGCCAAGAACTGACTCAACAAAATCATTGCCACAGTCAGAGTAAAATGCTTGAACTAATTCTTCGCGAGGTGAAGTATCCATGAATTGAACATGTTGTGCAAGTGTTTCGGTATCTGATTGACGGAAGTAAGAAAGTGCTTGCATAAAGTCATTTGCATCTTCATCATACATTTCAGCAAGATCATCATTTTCTTTAGCAAATGAGTGGTATTGAGCAATCAGCTCGTTTACTTTTGTAAGAGGAGTTTCGATCCAATATGCTACAGCTTGATTAGTCATGATATAGTTTCCTTATTTACCTTATAGAATCAATATAAACCATTTTAAAGCAAATGTCAACCGTTAATTTGAAATTAAAACAAATTAATTAGTGAATTGTTTCATTTGGCATATGTATTCCATCTATCATGTCAAAGGTAAAATTATGTAAACCTGCTTTGATTAAGTCTACTACATCAATGTATTGTTCATCAGTGTGTACACCAGTAACAAATGCACCGGGAAAATCATGCAAAAAACTTTCTATAAACAAATGAGCTTCTGTTTTAGTACCAAAAGAAAAAGCTCTAGTTAAACTAAAATAATTTTCGCTTGACCATAAAGCAACAGCACCTCTAGGGTTATCTACAAACCCCTTGTTAGTGTGTGTTCCCAGAAAAATTCCATAATCATAATCTAATATGATATATCTCATGCAGCGTAACCTTGAAATCCTTTCCACCAATGTGGAGCAGTTCTGCCTTTTTGCCACTTAGCAAAGTCTTTAGCAGCATGATAATAATTACGATAAGCTTGTATTGGATCGCCAGGTACTTTACAGTTTGGAAAATGATTCATAGCTTGAGGAAACTCAGTTAAACCAGTATCTGGAATTGAAGCAGGAGTCGCTGATAGTACTTCTTTAAGCTTATCCGTTGTCATATGAGTCTTATTATACCGTAACTGGAATTCATCAGAAAGCCCTAGAAAGTGCTCGTAATGCCATAGATAATTATCTCTTGATTTCATAGTCCATACTGTACAAGGATGGCCATGGTGTACCGCTTTATAAAGCGTTTCTTCAAGGTTATTATTAGGATGAACCCAATAATTAATCATACGTTTACCAGATTTAGATGGACGTTTTTCAGTCCACCCATCGAGCATACGATGCGCGGTAGACAGCATTTGAGCTGCTTCAATAATCATTTTACTACAGTGTTTGTCGCAAACCATCTGAGCCGCTTCTCGCGGCTCTTCAGATAATACAAATATATTCATACGGCAAATCCTTTTGATTGTAAGATGTTGAGTGGTGAACCTTCAATTCCTTCAACCTTACGAGCTGCAGCATACTCTTCAACTGTGAAGTTGTTAATAAGGAACTTTTTGAAAGCTCCCATTTTGATAGGGCTTCCGCGGTACTTGAACCGAGCAATAAAAAGATCAATGCCACGACCAACATTTGAAGGGTGAACCCGTTCACTGTCTTCGTATACTGGACGACCTTCGTAATCGCCGGTGTACATAAGATATCCACCGTGGTAGTTGAAGTCTGTTTTGTTGAACTTTGTCATTTTGATTCCTTTTGGTTTACCTTATAGAATCAATATAAACTATTTGAGTAGCAATGTCAACCGTTAATTTGATTTAATTACAAATCAGTCACCCATTCTATTAGAGTAGTAGGGTCGTCTTGTATAATTTGCTCGCCAAGTTCTTGTAATCCAGCAAAGCTAACTGATGAAAATTGATAAACCTCGTCGTCTTCATCGACTAGCTCCATTTCACAATCTAAGTTTTCTACAAGCTCATCTAAATTTTCTATTTCTGTTTCTTTTAAGTCAACTTTTAATTCAAGAATATACATTCACGTACCTTTCACTTTTCGTTCAATTCCGCATATTTATTACGAACTGACAGGAAGTGTTCGAGATAATCATACGTATTAACTTTAAAAACTTGAGGCTCTGAGCCATCAACAGTAATAAGAATAACTCCTTGCTTAATAGGAATTCCTGTACGCTCAAGAAACGCTGCAGCATAAAAAGATGCTTGAATAAAGTAGCTTGTAATCCATTCAGCTTTCTTTGGTTTCCGGCTTGTTTTAAAATCAACAATAGAAAGCTGACCATCAAACTCTGCAATACAGTCAACTTGGCCAGCAGTCTTTAGTCTATCGCTATATAGGAATTCTTCTTGAAACCAAACATTATCTAAGCGTTCATCTAAAATTGTTTTAAGATCATTAAACGACGCAATATTAGCTGGCATTGCATTTTTATTCCAGCCTTCAACATTATCTAAATAATCTTCAGCAAGTTTGTGCACTGCTGTTCCACGGGTTGCAGCTTGACGAGAAATCTTGTTAGCTTCCTCTTCTCCAACTCGTTTTCGCCAAGCAATAATACCTTCTTTGCTAAGCACACCAAGAACAGTTGTAATTGATGGATAAGCATTACCTTCGGGAGTAAAATACTTACGGCCAGATTCTGTTGTATTACGCGTTAATTTTGGAAGCACGACGCCATGCTCTACATGATTAAACATTATATAGTCCTTTTGATTCTATCTTATAGTAACACACATTTAGTTGAATGTCAACTATTATAAATCAGTCCAAGCTCCTGCATTATATAATTGTAATTTGACAGTTGAAGTATTAAAAACTACCATGCCATTTTGTTTATTGCGTATTGCATCTCTTTCCGCTGTAGTAAAAGGCGGAAATATTACAGGACTTTTTATAGTTATATTTTGTTCATCATTTCCATTACCAACAGTAATATCGCCTGCACCAGTATAATCACCTAATCCTGGATTATTTTCAAACAAAGAACGATCAGAATAAGTTGTGCTGCCAGACTGTAAACTATCTATTATATGATCAGCGTATAAATGAAAATCCTTTTGTACTTCTGCTTGAAGTTCATAAAACGCATCATATGTTCCATCATTATCTGCGTAAACCCTATCGTCTTTGTCATAATTACCATCATTAAAATCATTTTGAAAATCAAGCCAATCAATCGCACCAGAGGCTGAAGCCCAAGCATTAGTACTGTTACCTCTACAATATTCAGATCCTGAATAGGAAGAAAAAAGAGGCAAAAATTGACCATTTAATTGTGTAGTTAAGCCAGAGTCTGTATATAGTATAAAAGTATCATCGTCTATCAATCCGGCATAATACGAGATACCTTTTAAATTGCTTACTGATCCAGGGTTTGATATTATAACAATCTCGGCACTCGTAAAACCGTGATTTTTACAATGAACTACTACGGTATTTTCTGTTCCATTGACTCCATCATATCCTATTTTAATATCTTGAATACCTCTATCTGTATCTGTGTTATTCATTTCACTGCTAGTATCGCCTGACGGCCAATTGGCTTTAGCGTGAAGATAGCGTCTATTAGTTCTTGGACTGAACGACAAAGCTTTTGCAAAAAACGGCGTCATACCATATCCAGGGTTACCTGAGTTAGGATTTATAGTTTGCAACAGGCCGTCAAAATCTGGTCTTATAGTATTAACGGTAATTTGAAGCTGAACATTCGCGAGATACATAGGCCCATATTTCTTAGATAATTCAGTCGTAACGCCAGCAAAGCTTTCTTTACGAATAACTTGATTTCCCATAACAACGTGGCCATTAGTAGATGAGCCTGCAGTAAAAGAAGCGGTTTCCTGAGCATTATATGAATAATTTGGCATACCTCCATGCTTAAATATGTAAACTGCACCGGCACCACTTTCATCACCAACTACAGCACCAGTTGCACCAATTATAATACGATTTCCGCTTATTGCGCATGTTTCGCCGAACTTATCGACTTCGCTGTCGGTGTCGTCTGAGCTAAGTGCAAAACTTGGATTTTTAAGTTTATAAACAAGGTCTCCACTTCTTACATCATAAACGTATGCTGCGCCACCTCCGAGATCACGGCCCGAATCTTCTTCATCGGCACCGACAATTAAATAGTCACCATCCATTTTTAGATTATAACCAAAATTGATTTCAGAAGGGTTGTCGTATTTACTACTATTTCCTGTTTCGCCATCAAACACTGGTGCCCCGCCGTATGTTGAAGATGTAAAAGTAGGATTTGCATAACCACCTCGAGGATTAAACACAAGAGGGTTACCAATCTCACGCAGCAATTTTCCAGTTTTTATGCTATAAACACGAAGTAGACCTTTAGCAATAATGGTGCTATCTTGGAATACGGTTGATGTTGGGTTACTAACAACTGCGTAGTCGCCAGAAATTGCTACCTCTACGCCGAATTCGCCTGTTGATGTACTTGATGGATGAGAATATGTATGCAATAACCTACCACTATCCAAGTCATAAACATGAGCTACACCTTCTGAATACCCAGTTCCAAGATCATCTGTATATGCACCAACAATAAAATGATTACCTTGAATGTCGACACTATATCCAAAGTGATTTTGCGTTAAGCCAAAGCCATTCACCTTAGGATCTTCAACAGTATAAAGCAGGGTTCCAGTAAATACGTCATATACAAAAACTCTTCCATTAGTTCCGCTAGTGATATTATATGAACCTGCGACTAAATATCTTCCGTCCATTGCAAGACCATGTCCTTCACCACCTAAACTTAAATCAGTATTATTACCTGCTTCAAAAATTACTCTCGGAACTAAAGTATGGACTAATGCTCCAGTAATAACGTTGAAAATATAAATTGCCCCAGCGTCACTAGCAACGTTATTTACGTTTGGATCTTCCGCCATTGCCGATATTGCACAATAGTTGCCAGAAATTGCTACGCTACTTCCAAATTGATCACCAGTCGCAGAAAGCGAGGTATCATTAATATTTGGATTATTTAAAATGTGTAAAATTTTACCTGTTTTAGCACTACCAATATATGCTCGACTTTCGGACATGGCGCCAGCTACAAAATAATCACCTGATATATCTACGACCTTACCAAAATTGTTAAATCCCGGGACAGTTGAATCGCCCAGCGGGTTTGGATTTGCCACAGCGTGCTCTAAATCAAATCTTGAATAACCTCTTGTAGTTGCTGCTGCAGTTAATTGTTTAGTTTGTTCTCCGCTAGGCACATAAGGAGGTACACCTGCCAAATAAAATGAATAAACTTTACCCGAATTGCGCCCGGTTGAACTATCAGTATCTTCTCCATTAGCATTTACTATTAATCTATTTCCAGATAAAGAAACCCGGCTACCAAATAGATCACTACTAGACGTGTTAAACGCGTTTGGATTTTCAATAGTTTCAACTAAATCACCGCTGACTAAATCAAAAATATAGGCTGAACCAGCGTTACTGCCGGAAGTATCAGAAGCATAAGCGCCAACTGCAACAAAACTACCAGATACACTAATACCCATTCCAAAATGATCGCCATCAATACCTGTAGGATTTTCTAAAGTGTGTATAAGAGCTCCAGAGTTAACATTGTAAATATAAACTCTACCTCTATCGGCAGGTGCTAGATATTCTGGAACACCTACTGCTAAGTAGTTTCCATCCATGTGCATCCATTCACCAAACCTATCATTCGCAGAAGATTGCACTGGATTTTCAAGTGTGTGAAGTAATTCACCAGTTATAGGATCATATATGTAAACTCTACCTTGAGGATCGCTGTTGCCATCGTACCAATTTGCCCAAATCGCAAGGCGACCTTTTGAAAGTGTCATCCCTTCACCAAATAAACCTCCAATACCAGATTGAGGATTTGGATTTGGGATGTTACGAATTCTTGTTCCCGTAGAAACTTCATAAACCATTACAGATCCGCCAGTGCCATCTTGCGAAACACTTACAGCTGCGAGATTATCGTCAATAACAGTCGTATGACCCATCAGCTCGTTTGATGCCGCGCCGGTATTGTTTGTTAAAACGTGCAATAATTTACCAGATGTTATGTCAAAAATATAGGCTACACCGGAAGCATTTATCGGCGCATCAGCGCTTTTAGCACCGGCAATCATATAATTACCAGATATATCCATTGCGTTTTCACCTAATCCACCAAACCTAGTATCATCATTATCTAAGTTTCGTGTTCCAGTCGTAATGCCTGACCACGTAGGATTTAATACTATATGAAGTAACTCGTGAGTAGTTGCGTCATAAAGATAAACTACGCCGGCCTGGGTTTCACCAGTTTCCGGATCTTCCTCTCCGTACGCACTAACAGCGATTATATTGCCGTTTATAGCTATAGTCGTGCCAAACTCATCAAAGTCATCAGTACTTCCGCCAGCGCTTGGGTTATCTATAGTTCGAAGTAATGTAGCAGTAACACTTGGGGCTCCGCCGCCGGTACTCTGAGCTACCCAATCATAATCTGCTCCATCCCAGCTTAAAACTTCATTTGTTCCTGCACTACCTGCGTTTAAATGCGAGTCGACATCACTATTAGTATAAGTGCTACCGCCGCTGCCCGTAGCAAAAGTAGAAATTTCGTAAGGTGTGTAGGTATATGGATTAACACTTATGTTATACAGAAAAGCGTAACCGCTGTTAGTAGCCCCAGATGAATCTTCTTGTTCACAACCTACAACAATATTATCACCTGACATTGCAAGAGCATTACCAAACCCATCTGCATTAGTAGTTGGATCAACATTTGGATTTAATAAAGTTGCAGCTAATGTGCCAGTAGATAAATTAAAGATATAAGCGGCGCCACCTGAATTGTTAGTTGTATTATCTCCATATGCTGATACAATAGTGTAATTACCAGAGATGTCAACCTGTCGGCCGAAGGCATCACCAGGAAAAGGAGTTGGATTGTCTAAGGTGTGAAGTAATGCACCACTTTGTGTGTCAAACACATAAGCTTTACCTGATCCGGTGCCGCTCACGTCGGATTCACCTTCCGCGCCTACTACAAAATAATTACCATCTATGGCGACATCGTATCCAAAATAATCACTTGTTACTGTACCGTAAGCGTTTGGATTTGCTTTAGAGTGAACTAACGATCCAGTGCTTAGATCAAACACGTATACATGCCCACTATTGTCAGCTGATGCAAAGTCTTCGTATTGCGCGCCTACGATAGCGTAATTATCTGATATATCAACACTAGATCCAAAATTATCGTTTAATGAAGTACCAAACGCGTTTGGGTTATCAAATGTATAGACTAACCCGCCGGTTGCGTTATTAATAACATATGCTTTACCTGACCCAGAGCCGCCAGCATCGTCTTCATTTGGACAACCAAATATAGAATATTTACCATGTACTCCAATATAATTACCAAAATTATCTGCAGCAGGAGTACTATAAGCGTTTGGATTTTGAACAGTATGAATAAGGGCACCAGTTGTTACATTAAAAATATAACCTACACCGGCGCCGAGGCTTCCAGAAGAATCTTCACCCGGCGCACCAACAACAGCATAATTGCCTGATATTCCTACAGCTCGGCCAAAATTATCACTAGTTGACGTGTTAAAAGCATTTGGATTATCTAAGGTATGGATTAAATGGCCTGTGTGGACATCAAAAATATACGCTTTTCCTGCATTATCGTTACCAGAGCCGTCTGCTAAGTATGCCCCTACAATCATATAATCACCAGATATATCAACAGAATTCCCAAAAACGTCGCTGGCTTTAGGCGTTGGATTTTCAACATTTATTGATGATAAAACGTTAACCAATCCACCAATATCTGATGTTAAGGCAACTGTACCTGTTTTGTCTGGCAATGTAATTGTTCGTGCAGCAGTCGGATCTTCAACGGTTAACGTAGTTTCAAACCCGTTGTCGGTGCTTCCTTCAAAAATAATATTTCCATCTGTTATATCATTTAAGTATAAATTTCCGGTTACAATCTCTAAACCACTACCATTAGTAAAAGAACCAGTATTTGTCCAAACCTTGAAAGTGCCATCTTTCTGACCACCAATTTTAATATATCCATCTTCATTCGTGTTTGTTACGTCACTAGAGTGCGCTTGTATATACGCAAAAGTCTCTTCACCCGAAGCAGAGTTTTCTCCGTTAAAATTAATTCTACCGAGAATATCTTCATCAGCAGGTGTAGCACTATTATGATAAAGATTTAATGTAGCACCACTAACTGCATCTGCATCAAGTTGTATAGTAACCGGAGAAGCCAAATCAGAAGTGTAATCATTTATACTATTAGTTGTTATTACAGTACCACCTTCACGAGGTATCAATAAGTTAGCACCTGAAGTTTCTGTACCGGTAGGTCTTATTGTTAGGTCGTGTGTACTTCCTTCTAAAATTATTGAGCCGGTGTATGTTGAATAAGGTGCTAACCACAAGTTACCACGATCAATCCTAAGGCCTTGGGCAAATTGATTAGATGAAGTTCCGCCAAAAATAGTTACCATTTTTTCATTTGAATTTTCATTCATATCAGAAACTTCAAATTCTATCCAGCCACCAGGTCCTGGGTTATTATCAACAGCACTTATGCCAATGATACTTCCGTAAACCTGATCTACGTTACCATTTCTGTGTCCTTTAAAATCTATTCTTCCGAGTTCATCGCCATTTCGCGTTGAGTTAATACTATCATAAGAAATCTTTTCAAGAGTAATCTTTGGTCCGTTTGCGTTAGAATTTACAAGTTCTGGTTGCGTTAAAAGAAGCTCTGGGTATCCAGTATCATTAGATTGGATAATCAATTGATCACCGCTATTAGTAACATCTAGTTCTATGCCGGTCGTGGTAATATCACTTGTAAGTGCTAATGTACCTGTTCCGGCTGGAATAGTGTGATCATTTAATGTGCCAGTAATCTCAACGTTACCGTCTATTTTTCTTTTCATTGCCATTTTTAAATCCTACTATGTAAATGTCATTGATACATCTGGAGACTTCGCATTTGTCGAAGATACCATATTAAGTCTTGCTGTAAAATCTTTATATCTGCCGTCTGCATCGTAATCTACAGTTATTGTAATTCCATATAGACCTGTTCCTAAGTTTGTTACAGTAACATCATTACAAAGACCTACACCGACAATGCTAAATTCTCCAAGCCTGCCGGTGTCACCGTTCGCTTGGTTTAAATAACCAGTCGCAGTTCCTGTTATGTAATCGCCTTCGAGAAAAGTAGTTCCTCCGGAAGTAATTCTTGACATTGTTATTTGAAAGTCTACGCCTATTTGAATAATATCATCGATAGCAGCGGCCCCGGTTTTATCAAACTCAATTGTAATTACGCATGCCCCTGCATCGGTTGTCTGATCTTGGCCACTAACTAAATGCTCTTCTGCCCAACCGGTTCCATTACTCATTTTTCTATGTAATGTAAATACGGATTGATTAGTTCTATCGTCGAATGTTTCAATCAACGCTGCAGTCTCACGGCTTCCAACATCGTAACCCACTATTAGTGTGCCATCTGTTTTATTGTAATTAAATCCTACATTTGCACCAATACCGCGAAGCAGTGTAAGTTGATTAGTGTAATCAAATTCTAAATATGGTGCAAATACCTGTCCATTTAACGAACCCATTCTAAATTTATTAGTAGATTGATCGATGAGAGTATCGAGCGTTTGATCAGTTTCATCTAATATGATATAAGGCCTAGTAGAGGATATCGTAACATCACCAACACCAATATCATTCGTTGTAGTAGCGCCTCGACCTGTAACGGTATCAAGAGTGTCAGTTTCTGTATAACTCGTTAAATACGTATTACTGTCGACCGAGTAAGTACCGCTACCGTCAGTTTTCATAAACCCAGCTGTTGCAAAGTCTGTGTCTAATAATACATCACCACTAGCAGCATATCCTTGTATACTATGATCGCCCCAGCCATACGCAGTATTCCAATTACTTGAGTTATCAGTAACTGTGCTATAGGTGCCACTGCCATCGGTTTTCATAAGCCCGGCTGCCGTAAAGTCACCGTCAACTACTACATCAGCATGTGATGTTTCGCTCGTTATGTACGAGTTAGTATCATAAGACCAATTACCTGACCCATCATTTGTTAAAAATCCTGTTCCGTCAGTAATTGACGAAGAAGTATGTGCTGTAAAAAATGGATCTTGTTCGAGAAAGCTCGTAACATAACCAGCATTTGCATGATCGCCCCATGCATACGCGGCGTCCCAGTTTGATACGTCTGTGCTTGAAATACCAAATGCTGCTGAGTTTGAAAATATAGGATCAAGTTCATTTTCAAGATAAGTTCCAAAATCAGATATTTGGTTTGTAGAAAAAGTTAAATTCGCCTGATGCTGTTGAATTGATGATGCTGAAATATATGCATCCGGAACTACGACCCAAGTAACAGCAAGCGATAAGTCATTTAATTCTGCTGAAGCTGCGTAAGACCAGGATCCATTACCATCGTTGCGTAAAAAGCCTACGCCATTTACTATGCTAGATGTAGTGTGAGCACTAAAAACTGGATCAAGTTCTATTTCTACATAACCAGCATTTGCATGATCGCCCCACGCATAAGCTTGGTTCCATTCTAATACTGTATTTGCAGTAACGCTACCAACCGGAGATGCTAAAAATATTGGATCAGACTCAGAAGATATGTAAGTACCTAAGTCAGAAATTTGAGATTCTGTTATTGTTAAATTAGCTTGGTACTGAGTGACCGAAGTTGATGAAATATATTCATCTGGAACAATATCCCAAGTAACAACTGAAGATAAATCGTTAACTTCACCTGTTCCGCCAGGATTTCCATAAGACCAATTGCCAGATCCATCATTATAAAGAAAGCCTTGGCTATCTGCAATATTATAAGCAGTGTGTGCAATAAAAACTGGATCGGTTTCTTGAGGTATTGAATTTGCCGTTAAATAAACACCAAAATCGCTAATTTGGGACTCGGTAATTGATAAGTCTCCGAGGTGTTGTAAAACTGACGTGTTTGAAATATATTGATCTGGGACTGTGACCCAAGTTACGGTTGCAGATAAGTCATTCGACTCTGAAGGAGCCGTGGTCAAATACCCGGCATTAGCATGGTCGCCCCAACCATAAGCTTCATTCCAATTTGTTATGTCAGCGATGGCGATTGCAGATGCAGCTGATGCCGAGAACACAGGATCAGTTTCTGCATTTACTTGAGTAGCATATCCGGCGTCTGCGTGGTTACCCCACCCGTAAGCTGTATTCCATTGGCTTTTTTCTAATACTGTAATTGATTTTACGTGGGAAGGAACAGTTGGATCTGTTTCAGTATAACTAGTTATAAATCCAGAGTCATTAACAAGATTAGATGTATTTGCTGGAATAAACGGTGTATTGGCAAGGTTTGAATAATCTCCGTCAAACGCATCAGTAATTCCATAATCTGCTATGGTTGTAGGTATGTTTGTAAGAGAATTAAAGTCTGTGTTTCCAGCTGTTCCAGTTATCGTTACCGATCCAGCTACTGCGTCAGTAGTAAGAGTAATTCCAGTTCCGGCTATTATCTCAAAGCTGTCAGTTGCCGAAGACGCCGAGATAGTTGTTTGGCCAGAAACAGTAAATTCTGAAAAGGCGTTTTGATTTACTTCACCACCAGCTCCTGAAGCAAAAGCTTGCCAAGCTCCATTCTGATAACCTTCAAAAATATTTAATGATGTGTTATATCTAAATTCACCTAGTATGGGTGACGACGTTCTTTCTGTTGTAGTACCGGCTGGAACTTGAACAGCCCCAGTATTACTTGTACGCGGAGCAATAGCGTCAAAGTTATCGTCCATTTCGTTATATGTTAACGACGAACCTTTAGATCTTCTTGTCGTGATAGCCATTAGGTATTGTCTCCATCGTCGTTATAATACACTCCAACATATGATTTAAATTCGTTGTTATAGCCTGGGTTATATTCTATATAGTCAAAGGCTGTGTATTCAAACAATTCTCTTTCTGCTTCTGTTAATGGCTCGTTGATAACTTCTATTTGTGCAAGCAAAGCTGCTTTGGCCGCTGGATCAGTTTCAGCAGCATATTGGGCTAAGAGTGTTGCGTAATCAGGATTTGCCATAATCCTATTTATCCGCCGGCAGTAACCTTGGTAGAGCCAGTATCTGCAGCATTTGCAAACCAACTTCCATGCCCGCTCGTGGCATCACCAGTTCTATGAACAGCGTATCCACCTGCAGTTACTTTTGAGGATCCACCTACTGCATCATCGCCACAAGCTGTGGATCCTCCAGTAGTAACGGCAAGGCCACCTTCTGCGGTAACCTTGCCTTGTCCTGCGACTACGTATTTAGTTTTATGTGAAGGGTTTGGAGTCGTACTGAAATGTCCAATATGACTATCAATCCCAGCTCTTATTACTGCTGGCACATCAAGCTGCCTCTAATAGTTGTTCCTTTGCTAATATATATTCTTTTACCAATCCTGATCTTACAATATCATTAACAGTAAAGTTAACAACATCAAAAGATGGAATATTATTTAATACTCTTACAAAATCGTATAAGCCTGATATATCAGCTCTATTTCGTGATTGTTGTAAGTCGTCTTGCTTTGTGTCTCCACAGAAAATAATCTTTGAAGACTCTCCTACGCGTGTAATAATCGTATCAAGTTCGTGGTATGTCATTGATTGGCATTCGTCTACAATAATAATTGAATTGTCGAATGTTAAACCTCGTACAAATGATGAGGTCATAAACTCTAACATACCTTTCGTTTTTAGTATTTTATACGCATCTCCTCTTCCGAAGAGATCGTTTGTTATATCATTATATGGACCTTCAAAGACTTCTTCTTTTTGAGCCTTCGATCCAGGCATAAAGCCTTGTTCGCGCGTCTGAACTGCAGATCTAATTATGACGACCTTTTCATACTCTCCTTTCTGTAGTACATCATTGAGTGCCAAGTATGTAGCACACATTGTTTTTCCTGTACCTGCTGTTCCGATGGCCGCGAGGTTGTATCCTTGTTGATAAGAGTCAAACATATGAGATTGAGTCGGTGTTAATGGTTTTATTTGACGCATTGAAAACTTAGTGTTTAAAATGCCTACCATGTGATCCATTTCTCTTTGTTGTCTGCGCTTTTCTTTACGAGATAGTCTACGCTGTTTTTGTGCCATGAAACCTCCTGTTGACTCCCAACGGAGTTAGAAGTCATTGATTGTTGATTTAGTTTTTCTAGAGCCCGGATGATGGGCCTTTACGTTTTTCAAAACATCACGAAAATTATCATCTGGCTTACGTATGCCAAGACGAATCGGGTCAACGATCCCCGGAAACTGAGTAAGAATTTGTTTGATGTGAGGATTAGCTTGTAGGTATGGCTCGCGTTCGGCCATACGCATAGTTAGGTCAAATTGTTCATTTGTTTCTGTATTCTCAAAACTATAAGAGGGCATTCATTCTCCTTAATAAAAAAAAGAGGCGACGCTCAGGTCACCTCTTAAACATAATCTAAAAACCTGTTACATGTATTTATACGATGTATTCGTAAATTTCCTTCCAATTTGCAACTTTTTTAATGTCGTGATCGTTAAAATCTTTGTTATGATCGTGCTCGATTAAAAAAGAGTCAAGTCCTAAAGACATTCCGAGTACTGCATTTTCAGGTTTATCTTCAACCCAAACACATCCAGTGTCTTTGTATGGCAATAAAGCTTCGTCTTTATCGCCGCCACATTCAAGGCAGATAACTTCTTCAAAAACTTTTTTACCAAAAATAGCTTCTAGGTTTTTCCGACGAAGTTTGCCGGCATATTTGTCAGTTGACAAAGAAGTGATGCAATGAAATATAAAACCATGATCTTCATGGAGTTTCTTAACATATTTCACCGCATCACGGAAGGGAGTAAGCCAGCCTATTGCTGCTGAACAATTAAAATATTCACACATTTGTTTAGCTTGATCGTATGACATGTCAAATGTCTTTCCCATATCATACTCATTTTCTGCTATTGGATAATGGCCTCGAGCCGCCATCCATTTATAGAATGAATATTGCCAGTCAAGCAATACGCCATCACAGTCAACGAGAATCAGTTTTTCATTTAGTTTCATAATGTAATCCTTATATATTTTCTGATTCTAGTATAAACTATTTTACAAGGAATGTCAACCCCTATTTTTCATTTTGATCTAAATTAGAATATTTTTCTTCGTGTTTTAATTTGCGTTTATCTCTGCGTGATTTCATACGCTTTTCTTTACTACGAGATTGACGATCTTCATCAGCACCCCATTCATCGTCTTCCCACGATTCACGATATTCTTTGAAACTTTTAGCCAATTTACTTACTCCGCTATTAGGCCTGAAAATGCTTTGTTAATTGTTTTAGATGTTATACCTTTAAAAGGCTTTTTCTGTATACTATGATTTGCTAGCATATCTGCATCTTGATTATCTATATCTTGAAGTAATTGGATAAACAAAGTTTCGCGTTTTGATTGTTTTAAATCATCGTATCCGCCACCTTTAATAAAAATCTTTAAACGGCGAGCTTCTGTGTAAAGCAAAGTTTTAGCTTGATCTTCAAACTCGTTTTTATTCCAGGGTGGAGCACTATCTGGAATTAGCCATTCAACACGTTTATCGTAAGTTGCTTGTAGCACCATGCGTAAAGCTTGGTTGTCGTTCTTTTTAAGATAATCTACTTTTTCATCTACCTTAGTTAGTTTAGATGTTTTTTCGATAATTTCTGAAATTGATAGTTTCATTAGAAATCCTGTATATCTGTGATAAGGTTTTTTAGTTTTCTTTTGACAAAGAAATTAAACAGTTGTTCCCTGCCAACTTCTTTTTCTTGAGCGTATTCTTTAGAAATGTTTTCTTGATAATTCTGAGGAATTTGTGTCAAGTCAATCATCATTTTATTACGGTGATAACGACGAAGAGTTTCTTCATCCATCTCACTTGTACCTTTTGAAAATTGTTCTAAACGCTTTTTAGTCATAGGTTTTTGGCGTTGGCCAATTGCCAAACAATTATCAGGAGATAAGATATTAGGTACACCGTCACCAGTGTCACCCTTTAAGATATGCTCAAGGATATATTGTTCAGGGTTATCGTTACGTACCCAGCGCTTACGTACTGGATCGTATTGATCTACATTAGCAAAGCGCTGTAATTGAATATAATCTTTGTCACCGGAAAGAACGAGGAAGCGTTCTCCACCAGTATTCAATTCAGTACCTTCTTCATTAATGATTGTACCAATAATGTCGTCAGCCTCGAGATGGTCCATATGAATAACTTTGTAAGGAAAGTATTCCTTAAGCTCATTGCGAATAGTATTCATAACTTCGAATAAGTTATTCCAATCAAGCTCAGACTCATCACGAGACTTTTTACGATTTGCTTTATAGTAAGGATATGCTTCACGGCGCCATGTGTTTTTGCCGTCAGCACAAATTACGATCTCACCATAATCTTTTACGAACTTTTTACGATTAAGACGAAGGGAGTTTAGGAACATGTGACGAACTAGATTTTCGTCAATTTCCACGTTGTGGTGGTTACCAATGCTTGCGAATAGCGAAGCTAGGATAACCTGATTGTAGTCTACGAGTATAGCCATTTTGATTCTCTGTTATAATTTAATTTATAGATCTATTCTAATCTATATCTTCATCAATGTCAACCATTTTTTTCTCAAAATCTGCAATATTTAAAGAATCTTTTGCAAAATCTTGCAATGGATGGTCTACATCTTGTGTTTGTAAGTGTAAAGATCTGATTGCTTCTAAAACGAGTATCATGCTCGGAAAATATTTTTCCATATTTTTGGATAAATCACAGCCAGATCTGCTAAGTTCAGCGATGCATTGTCTCCATAGAAATTCAGAAATCTCTTCACTATAGCTAAGTTTATATTCCATCACTTTATCGTCCACCTCAGCTCTTGATTGAGGTGGACCATCAGTTTTAAATTTTGGAAATTCTATAATGTTATCTTTAGACACTGTCTAAGTCCTTTAAAAGCTTTTGCCAAGATGCTTCGAATGTAGGCATACTATTTCTACCTAAGTAAAATCTATCAGACTGAGTCCACTTATCAAAAAACTCTGGATTTCCATTTATAGAATCCATTAGTTGTTTTGCTATAGAAAACACAAAGCTGGCATGACGATTAATGTCTTCGTGATAATCGTACATAATACTAGCATTACATGCTGTTTCTGGAAGAGCCCCATAATTTGGATGAACGCAAATTACGCCAGATTTAATAGCTTCAATTAACGCGATACAAGAGGTTTCTTGCCAAATATTTGGATACAAAAAGACATGAGCTTTATCTAAAGCTTCAAGTACTTCTTCATTACTCTTATGACCATGATAAGTCATTTTAGGATGGGCTTCAATACGTTTAAATAAACCAGAGTATGGTTCATCTCTATTTTCCCAACCATAAATTCCAAAGCTTGAATACACATCAAGATGGATATTTTTATATTGCTCAGCGAGTGCATCAAAAATAGGAACCAACAATTCCAATCCACGATGTGGGGTGGTGTGGTAAATAAACCTAATTGTTTCTTGATCTTTTTGCCGAACAGCATACTCTTTTTCTACGGCGTTATAAATTACTGTACATTTTGAGTATGGGATTTGATAAAGCAAAACGTATTGATCTCGTTGCCATGCTGATACAAACACAAAGTGATCCCAATGTTTCCATCCGCCGTTTGCCAGCATATTGTTTTCTGGATCTTGTGCTAAATCGTGACAGTAAAAGATGTTCTTTACGTCTGTATACATTTCTCTACTGCGAGAAAAATGGATTGCATATTTTTCTAAAAGACGCGTAGAGACTGAGTCTAACAACCTTTTTCGCATCATTTCTGTACCGCCGTTTGAGTTTGTACTCAGCTCACTTTCGACGATTTTACCTTTGTAAATACAACTCATAATCTAATATTCCTTTTATTCCATAGTAATTATTTTTAAATCTCTTAGACAACTATATACAAGCGTTGTTAATTCTCCAGTTGGGTCCAAACGTATATAAGCTACTAACCTATCTATATATTGAAGTTCCATACCGTGATTTTTCGCAATTGTCATGCCTTCAAAGAATGTTTCAACATCATAGGGATTATCAAAAAATAGTTGTTTGGCACTGGTTTTTTTATTATTGTGCTTCTGCTCTGACATTACCTTCTTTCAAATACAAGTCTTCTAAAACTGAATGAAAATCTGTTAAGGTTCCGTTGTTATGGATACGATATGTTTTTACATTAAATTTGTGATTTAAAACATATTTTTTGTTAATTAAGGTTTTGTGAGAATTCACGTATTCGTGTACCACATTTCCATCAAAATAACGACGAGAGTCTGTAGAGTAATCCTCACCTTCTCGCGTTAATTGAACCAAAACAAAATTATTGGAACCAACTTTATTTATAACAGGAATCAATTCATCTACAAAGCCACCATCTGAAATAGCGTAGTCTTTGTTTAAATCAATTTCATCAGCGACTTGCCGTCCAAAGTAGTCAAGGCCTCGCTTAGGCTTAACTACTTTTTCTGATACATATATCATAGCTTCACGACATGACATATGTCCAAGATCCACGTGAGGAACTTCTTTTACAGTGCGATCATCATAGCGTTCCATAAACCAATCATAATTGATGCCAAAGTATTTTGCAGTTTCTTTATATAGCTGATACTTAAATGAAAGGTGTTTATAACCTTGATCTTTAAAGTAGTCAGCAGCTGCATCTTTACCCGAGCGAGGAGGGCCATTGAATAAAAATATCATGCAAAAGTATCCGATACTATATTCATAATCTCTTTAGAGAATGCAGATTTCCATTCTGTAGGTGTCATACCTGACAAAATAAACTCACGGTCTTCAGAAGTGAGGTAAGGCATTGCTTCATCGATTGAAGCATAGCCGCGTTGCCATTCGATATAATTTTCGGGATCGATGGGTATATCTTTGGTACGTTCGATTCCACTCAATACACTTTTACGTTTGATAAGCATAATATTCTCCAGACTGATTCTATATAAGATCTAATATAAACTATATTAAACCAAATGTCAACCGTTGTCAACTGATTTTTACACTTTTTACGACCAATTGTGCTCTTGGATGTGTTTGAGTTTGAAGTGGATTAACTTCCCAACCATAGCCACCTGCAATTTCTTGCATTTCTTTAAGACTGTATACAAACATTCTATTTGAATGGCTTTTACCTTGCCAGTTGCGTTGATTACCATTAACCACCTCTGGATTATGATGATTAAAATACGTAAACATGAATGTATTGTTTTTTTCTGAAACTTTATTCAAACCTTCAAAACAATTTTGTATATCTTCGACATCTAAATGAGAAAAAAGACTATTAGCCCAAGCTAAGTCATATCCTTCTGAAACCTTACTAAAATCAAAGGTGTCAGTAATCCACACTGTTGGATTTTTTTGAGAACCGGGTCTTTGATCTTCGCGCAGTTCTTGATTAATTCCATGATTAACAACGTCCTCAGCAATATCAAGTCCATAATAATGATTATCGTCTAAGTAGTCTATCATATGCTTTCCTAATCGAAAACATCCACAGGCTATATCGAGAAAACGAGTTTGTTTACTTAAGGTTTGATTTTGTGTTATAAGATCAAATTGCCATTTTCCTATTTCCTCGAATAGTCCACCAACATATTGTCTAGCACCTAAAGATTTTATTTCATTTTCATAATATTTCATTTTATTGTTCCTTCGGCAAGAAGCTTTAATCTTTTGACATGGGACCGGTGAATTTTTACTTGAACTATTCCATTATAATATTCATCGCTTAACAACACTTCGCGCTCCATCTGTTCCCTAAGCTCAAGGTAAGACAGCTCGCCTTTAGATTTACATAAGTGTAGTATTTCTCTGTGGAAGTTTTCTGCGCCTAAATCTTCTACTATTTGTTTTACTTCCTCTGAAGATCCATAATAAGTTTGCCAATCAGACTCGACAATCTTAGTACGCTTTCTTTTTTTCCCTTTGAGGGGAGGTAAGCGGCGTTTAGAAACAAATATTTTTTTACCAACATATTTTTTATTATTGGACTTGTCTGTTAGTACGTAAACAAATCCAACATTATCTTCAATCATTTCAGAAGTAAATTCTTTATCATTATATAGCCACATAATAACCCCATTGTAATAGGATTATTTATTCATTCTTTATTTGTTTTCTAAAGCCTTAACTCTTTCTTGCAAATCACGAATTGTTTCCAATAAATCAAAACCTTCGGGATCTGATGAGTCTTGGACCCATACTTTTCCATCTTCAGTCAGCATTAAATCTGGCTTCGCGTTTCGTTGTTGTGGTTCAATTACATTAGTCAATAGAAATCTCCTCTTCTTCTTCAAATCGCACAAATGCTTTAAGTGTTCTACCATCATCTTGTAGTTGAAACTTTAGCTCTTGTACTCCGTACTTTGCATAGGCGCGGCCTTTATTATCCACAACCTCAAAACGAGTAACTTTGTCACCAAACATAATGTACTCATCATCAATAATCATATCAGTTGTAAGTTTCATTAGCGCCTCATGTTTGCTATAGCAACAGCATCTTCTTTACGTGTAATAGGAACACCATTAGACTTGTGCATTTGACCAATGCCAATGATGTAATCGCCAGTATATTGTGTTGCTTCCTTTTTAGCACCATTTCCAGCAATCTTATCAGAGGTCATGCGTGGGCCTGTGTCATAATCAGGAATAGTATTAGTGTTACGTGCTTTTGTTTTACCAACACCTATCTTTGCCAACCATTTCTCATGCTCAATAGCAGCTAGGCGATCCTTTGGTGTTAGTTTCTTTTTTGATTTTCCGTGGACTTGAACTCCACGTATCATGTGCATAGACATTAAGATGCCTCCTTATAGTGTTCATCAAATACACCGTACATGCGGTGTTTAACATTTTGTATGTGGCTACACGGTCTCTGTGGGCGCTTCTTACACGTACATGAAAAGCCTTCTGGATGCATCTCAACAACGCCTTTTCCATAAACCCATTTTGTACCTAATGCCCAGTGTTGAGCAGTGTTAATACCATATGACTCAAAGATTTTCATTTTTTTAAATTTCGTTTATGATTGTTTTGATATGCTCAGGATCTAGGCGCCCAAGTATTTGTCCGACCAATTCTTCGAGGTGGTCATAGTTATTAGATGAGAATTGGTAAAGTGGATTGCCACCGGCTGGGCCGTTGATTATTAAGAGGTTAGCCGTACATCCGTGTTCTTTGGCGAATTGTTGGACTTCAGAGTGAGTTGGTTCTGATGAAACGTCAAGCTGTGCAGTATACATTAGTGATTCTCCTTATTATAGAATCAATATAAACTAGTTTAACAGGAATGTCAACCGTTAAAATGCACCATCTCCAAAGTTTCGTGTGTTTTCAATTTCGGCATTGAGTTGCTCATAACCACCAACGTATTTGTTGTTCCAAAAAATTTGCGGGACCTGTCTTGGCTCAGAACCCATACGTTCTGTAAGCTCATCTCGATTAGTTTGATTTGCACTAATGTCTTTATATTCATACGCAATCTGATGTCGCTCTGCTAATTTCTTGGCACGAATACAAAAACCACACGTTGGTGTTCCATAGATTTCTATCATCATTGCATCCTTTGTATATTTTCAAAAACAGTTTTAACTGTCTTAGGTGTTCCAAAATGAACTCGCCAAAATAGGCTTGAAGTTCCAGACGTTGTTTTAAAAGCACGAGTAAACAATCCGCTTGTCCTATCGTCGCGGACCATGTACTCGTCTGTAATAGGGACCCAATCTGGGTTTAAACAATCTATAATGTCGTTTAATTGTTTATTTGAAAAGTCATTTAAATTCATAATATTCCTTATGCTGCTAGACGCCAATCATGTGAGAATGCTACAAAACCAATTGGAGCAACTACAATACATTGACCTTCTTCGTCAACGAGAACATCGCCAACTGAAATTGAGTGCATACGTTCTAAGCGCTCAATGTTTTCTTCGGGTCCCATGTTGCCAATATGAAATACTTCATTTGCTGAAGCAGCTTCAATATTAGCAACGTGAGTGTAATAGTTTTTTTCTACGAAAGCATCGTATGCTAATCCACCAATCTTATGACCTGCAAAATCCATATCCATATCAATCTTTGCTTTTTTAGCAGGAACTGACTCGAAGCTTTGAGTTTCGTTGATAAGATCAATTTGAGCATCAGTAAGACGGATTTGATAAATTGCGTATTTCATAAGATTGATTCCTTTTGTTTTACCTTATAGAATCAATCTATACTATTCTTACGGTAATGTCAACCGTTAATTTGCTTTTATTTCATTTTTCTTAAAGCTTCTACGCCACCTTTGACTCTTTCAGGATATTCACCAAGATATGTGCCTGCTAATAAATCCATAGGACCTAATAGATGTTTATGAAAGTGTTCTATATTATCCCAATCGTCCATCATTCTTTTTGCTAAATTATCAAAATAAGAGTCAGATAAAACTGGATCGTCTTCTACATAATAAGCATATGCGCCCATAAGATACCAAGGCACCATCATATTTTTATTCTTTGATATTACTTCTTCAGCTTTATTGTCCAACATCGACAAGGTAAGCTCCTTCGGGATATTTAAACGATCTTCTAAACTCTTCTAACATTAAAGGAGTCATTTGAATTATTTGAAAACTACCTTCTTTTTCAACCCATTGTCTGATGTACACTACATCGTCGTACATAAAAACTTGAACATCTTCAACCGTGCCAGTGTCGTCTAAAATTGTTAACGCAGTTTCATCCCAATCCATTTCTATTGTAAACATTTGAGTATCTCCCACGTATGCTGCCAGTTTCTTACGTGATGGTTTACTCCGTTTTTGTTAACCTGAGCGAGAGGATAATCATTACCACCTGGATCCATTTTGTCACCAAAGAAATGTACAGTATCATGATCAGGAAAATCAAGAATAACTTGTGATTTATCAAAACCAATGGGATATAGATCTATTCCAGTGTCACCGCCTGATGTTGCCATTAAACCTAGTGTTTTTTCTCCAAAGTTGTAATTAAAAGACTCAACGATTTCGTTTCTTTCATTGTTTATGGTGTCGTATTTTACATATTGTGCACGTTGTTCTTTATTTGCATTTCTTCCAACAACACTAAAGTTTGCTGTGCCAGGTCTTTCTTCTAAATGATTACCGGTCCTTACAGGATATGGGCTACGAATAAGTTCATCGGATAACCACTTTTTAACTTTTTCTGGAGTTACCCAATCAGATTTACGAATTCTTACTCCAGCGCTATAAACGTCGTTTCCACTACAATTATAGGCTACCTTTGCTAAATCGTAAGTTTTACCAATTTGTTCGACAGTTTTATCTTTATCACTACCGGTCACAATATACACGTCGTTTGTTAAACAAAACGTGTTAAACCAAGCTTGAAAATTGTAGTCCATTTTACCACGACTGGGTGTAAGCGTTCCATCTACATCAAAAATAAATTTATTCATCTGCGTCAAGCATTTCATCAATTTTTAATTCTATTTTATCTAAACGCTGCAGAACTAATTGAAGCATGTCATTTACAGTTGGTTCTACGTCGCTTGATGAATAAAACGTTGGTGGAACATCAGCATCAAAATCCATAGTATCATCAATGTCTTTTCTTAGAAAATTAAAAATGCTCATTCTTCTAATTCCTTATAGACCCAACGACTTAGGGGAGGGTCACCAAAATAGCGAGCGTAAACAATATTACCTACGCGTTCAAAAATTAGATGTTTACTATCTTTCGTTTCCATTGCACCAATGTCTCCTATTATGAGCGTTCTTAATTAGTTCACTAAAACGATCTGCAATTCGTCTAACTTCAGGACCAGCGTTATTATCATGTTGTTCCATAATACGTGCAGTGTTATGTAGTTGGTTCAGCATTTCTGAATCCATTTCCCATTGCTTATCACTCATCGCTGCACCAACGGTTGTGTTGATACGCTATCATGGTAATCACCAGATTGATAATAATCACGGCACGCGGTTTCTTTAACCATTATATCATTTTTCATACGATAGGTTATAATTTCACGACGAATTACACCGACAGTGTCAGCGTCAAATGCACTTTTAAACGGTCCATCTGTCATTACTTCTTTCCTTCTATAGGTTCACAAACTCTTTTTCTTAAATCACTTGTACTAAAACGATGATCTCTTTTATTATAATACAGATCAATACTTCGTTTCTTACAAATTTCATATCCAGTAAAGTTTTTGTCTTTATACTCTACTCCTAATATTCTAACATTAATATTGTACATTGTCAATATATCTTTTAGATCATCTTCAGTACTATATGGAATAATTTCATCTACATATTTTACTGCTTTAAGTTGAGCATATCTTTCAACTACAGTTTGAACCGGTCTATTTTTTTCTGGCCTATCAATAGTAGGATCTGTTTGTAATCCACAAATAAGATAATCACACTGAGTCTTAGCATCTCTAAGCATTTGAATATGTCCGGCGTGAAGCAAATCAAACGCACTACATGTAAAACCTGTTTTCATTTTCTTAACCTTTCATTATATTGAACAGCTTCACGAAGTATACTAAAATCGCTTTTAAACTGATCACTTGTTGCAAGTAAAGCTGATGTGTCTTTAGGAAAACAGTGTCCGCCAAAACCACGCTCTGGCGTAATCTTAGTATGGCTCGCGCCAATTCTTTCGTCTTCAGAAGTTAAAAATAAAACTTGTGTTGCTTCTACATTAGAAGCTTTACATAAATCATACATCTGATTGAAGAACCCAACCTTAAGAGCTAAAAAGCTATTACGCATATATTTAGTCAAAATCAAAACCTCTGGATCGTGTATAGTAACTTCGATTTCATTTTTAAATAAGTCATACCAAAAATTAGTATTCCCTCCACCAATCATAATTTCTTTTTGATTTTTAAAGTCTTCAAATGCATGCTCGGCTCTTAAAAACTCTGGTGAAAACGTGATCCTAGGTTCATCATAAGATCTATTCATTAGCCGCCAACCTTCAAGACTAATAGTTGATTTAATTAGAATAGGCGCTTTAGAATTCTGGTTCATAATTTTTTCGACAGTCTCATAAACATTATTCATGTCACAAGTTCCGTCTTTAGATTGTGGTGTGCTTACGGCTATTATATAACAATCAGCGTCAACATTCCAGTTATTATAACCTTTTGCTGGATCATAAACGCTTACCTTAGTATCGCCTTCTGCCAAAGACCAAGCATGAGCTTGACCGACAAAACCGTAACCAACAACCTGAATTATCACTTACTAAAATCCCTATCTAAATCAACTAAGCCTCGATCAATATCTCGAGCTAACGCTTTGATATCGTCTACCATATACTGACACGTTTCCTTATCGTACCAATTTTGTACTCTATATCGTTCTCGATGGAGCGTAATACCTTTATCGTGGAGTACTTTAATTTTTTCATATAGTTCTTCTACACTATGCGCCATCGTCATCAACCTCAATAGGAAATGGACTTATAATCCCTGCCTGAGATCTATCTTCTTCCCAACGAGAAACGTGTTCTAATTTTTTTTCTTTGCTCCACCCTGCTAAATAATCGTTGTCACGATCAAACATTTGTAGCATTCGTTCTTCATCAAGAATAAACACATCAGAAATTTGCTCACCTAAATGCTTTTGAGAAAACTCAGTAACATCATGACATGTCACCGAGTCCTTAGCGTATTCTATCATTTCTTTGAGATCATTTGTTTTTAATGCACTGGCGGGAATACAATATCGTGTTCTAAATGTATCAACGCAAGTTACCATTACATATCGTTCTTCACTCATTATTTTTCCCATCTATAATATTTGTGAGCTCCAATCGTTCCAACAAACTGTAAACCTGAAGCCCAACGAGGATTTACATATGTTGCGTGATAATTAGTAGCACCTTCTGTAATGCCACGGTATTTATCCCACATAACCAAACCCCAAGCTAACAGCTGAGCTTCTGCCCAAGCGTCTGCATCTTGTGGATCATCTGATTTTCCATCACAATACCAACTAAATTGGCAATCTCTACGGCCTTTAACATATCCGTCTTGAACGACGCCGCAAATAGTGTCTGGATAACGAGTATCATTTACTCGGTTAAGAACAACATCTCCTACTGCAACCTTATCTGCTAAATTACTACCACGAGCTTCGTAGTAAATGTTAAGAGCTAAACAATGCTCTTCTGGCCATGTATGTTTGTCGAAACCACTTACCTGTGACTCTGTTGACATCGCTGGATTAGCGAAGGAAACTGCCGCCATTAGCGCCATATTGATAATAGTTTTTTTCATTGCTGCCTCATTATATATTGTTTATGTAACTAATATAAACTGATTCTATCGCAATGTCAACTGTTAATTTGACTTAATACATTTTTTAATCGCCAAACAATTCCTGATTTAATAGCTTCTTCTGACCAATATGTCTCGTCTTCTACTAAAGCTGATAAGGTTTCTGTAACCATCATACTTTCGTTTCGTATGCCTTGGTTTTCTTGTCTTAAACTTGAGTTTTCTTTTTTAAGCTCGTTAACCTGAAACTGTAACTGATTTAATGTTGCTTCTTTACGTTTTACCATTGTCTCTTAAAAATTTATAATCATCTTCGTAAATATTCTTTATTATTTCAATTTGGGAATAGCTTAGATCTTCAGGTGTAATTTCTTTACGAGTGTGATTTAAATGTGCTCCTATACCAAAATATTGATTAATTTGATAACGCCTTAGTACCGTAAAATTACTAAAATTCTCGGTGTCTATAAATCTTATTTGGGGATGAAAGTGATGTACTTGATGATGAGAATTGATCTTATCAATGTTATCAAAGAACATATCTATTTTTTCTTTTCGCTCGCACAGGTCTAAGTCGACACCGAACGAGCTAAAGATATTTTTACCATACGCATAGTATCGTTGGTTTTCTGCTAGATAAGCATTAATACATGAAATAAATCTATTCACTGGATCTGAAACAATGACGATAGGAGATTTAGTTTTTGCTATCTCAAATTCTTTTGTGCCTCTGTTAATTATAACTGATTGTTTAAAAGATTCTTTAATAGTTACTGAGCCACTACGTGGTATTTCAAACCAATACTGATTTTGATTATTATTTAAATCGCGAAGTAAAGGCCATTTAAGTTTTTCGCACCAAAAGCATTTGCATTCTTTAAACATTTAAACCTCATATATCAAGCCATCTTGTATTATCCAAAGTCCATTTAACCACTTCTTCAAGTCTCTGTTCAACTGGCTTTGGAGTCCAACCCATATTAGCCATGCGCTTACCTGAAAGAGCATAGCGAAGATCATGACCAGGACGACTAGAGTGGAAATCCTGAAACTGATAATTCAGTTCTTTTCCTTGCACATCAGCAATCAAGTTAGCAAGTTCTAAATTATTTAATTCAGTTGCACCTACGATATTAAACTTAGGACACTTGACTCCGTTGCTTTGAGGTGTTAATGTATGTTCATTTTCAAGCAAGAACATAGTAGCATCAGCTACATCCTCGGCATGGATATAATGACGAGATCCTGGAATAGTTTTTGTTGAGTCTGAATGAATTGTAACAGTACCACCATCTCGTACATTACGGATAGTCATAGGAATAAATTTCTCAGGATGTTGGCGCTGACCAAATACGTTCATAGTATGCGTAATGTATATTGGCATATTATAACTGTTTTGGAATGCTACTGCAAGTTCTTCTCCACCTGCCTTTGAAGCAGAATATGGGTTAGTGCAGTTATAACGATCATACTCATCGTAATTTACACCTTCTGGTGCTGGCCCAAATACTTCGTCTGTTGAGAAATACAAAAACTTTTCAAGGTTGTCTTGTTTACGAGCATATTCTAAAATATTACAAGTACCAACAACGTTATCCATTACGAATTCCATAGGACGTTCTATAGATCGATCAACGTGGGATCCTGCAGCTAAGTGGGCAACGATGTTAACTGGACCAATATCTGACTCAAGCATTTGATTAATTTCTGCTTTAAGGTCGTGATATATTGTTCGTACTCTTTTGCGCTCAGCAGGTGTTCTATCAAGCAACAAGTCGTGTAGACGATTGAGATTTCCGCTATAGTCTAAACGATCAAGCGTTACTACTTCCCAATCTGTACGAATAAGTATTTGATTAATCAAGTGGTGGGCAATAAAGCCTCCGCCACCGGTGATTAGGATGCGTTTTGTCATAATGTACCTTTCATCATATTCATTATATGCTTTATTTATAAGGGTCTGTAGACGTGTAAATTCTTTACGTGATTAATGTTTCTTTTGTTACAAGATTTTTTAATACCGTCTGTAAGATTTTTATCTACTGCGTAACCTCGTTTTCCCCATTCGCCAATCCATTCTATTTCATATCGTTCAGCTATATGACCGTGGCCGCCTTGGCCTGGAGTTGCTGCAGAAAATACAACAACTCTAGGTTTTTTGGAAGCAAGAATATCAAAAACTTTTGGATGATAACTTTTGTGGACATGTTCCATAACCTCTACAGAGAATATCATATCATAATTTGATAAGATACCTTCTGGTTCTGGTTGAGTAGTAGCATCCCACATAAACTGCCGACAATTATCTTCTGAAAACCTTTCAGCTTCCATAGGAGCAGGTTCTATACCATGAACTGTTTCTACTCCATTTTTAGAAAAAAACTCACAATACCATCCAACACCACATCCAAATTCTAAAACAGTTTTTGGTTTAAGTGTTTCTACTACCCACCTATTCATACCATCATTAAAATTCTTACCGTACCATTGATTGTGTTGTTCAGCTGTCCAATGCATTATCTAGCCACCCATAATTAGAATTTATATTTGATTGTAGCCTTTAGACTATCATCGATATCGATAGTACGGCCGTGAACAGACATTGATTTGCCTTGGTGATAATGCAAGCCTAGCTCAACGTCATTTTTCGTATGCAATGCGCTGAAATAGTTATGAGTCATACCAATATCATCGCTTTCAACACGGTGAGCTGCAAGCATCACGTTTCTGTTTAGGCTATACATTGCACCATAATCTGTACGTGTATTACCAGCATCTTCCCATTGTTCAATACCAATGCCACCGGCAATACCGAATGGACGCAAGTTAACACCAGCTGACATACCAGTTTGTGTTTCTACGTCATTTTCAATAACCATATACGAAACATCAACAATTGCGATACGAGCAGTAGCTGACGCGTACAACGCGTTGGTTTCTAGATCATATGCTAAAACACCACCATATGGCATTTCTTTGTTTAGCTTATATGTGTTGAACTTAAATTCGTCGTTGTAATCCCAACCACCAAACGTTACAGCAACTTTTGTATTATGATCAATACGTGAGTTGTCGTTTGTAATGATAACAGGAGCACCGGTTTTAGATGTTTTTGCAAAACCTAAGCGTTGCACATCAGTATCACCCATCCAAATGCGAGTATTGTAACCAATCTCTGCACCCATTTGAATCTCTTGAACTCGGTTATCTTGAGTACGATCTAACGAATAGTTAGTATCAAATCGTGCACCAGCACCTACCCAATTTGCAAACGGATGATCAATCGTTGTTTCATATCCAAAGAATGCTTCTGCACGTGGATTGATTGTACCTTCAGGATATGTTTCATCAATATAGACTTCTACATTACCATTCAAGTACATTCCGTTCTTGTCTTCTACTACTTCATGCCCACCTGCGAATGCGCCAGTTGCCATCATGGCTAGGATACTAGCGCCTGTTAACATTTTCATTTCTTTAATCCTTTTTACTTTTCAACCAACCGATACGTTCACCGGCCGCAATTCTGCGTTCTGCTTCTGCTTTACTACCTGGATAACGCCATGCCCAAATAACAATTAATGCAAACGTGATAGCCATGTAAATTGTAGCTTTTACGTTTCCAGTTCCAAAGAACATAAATCCTAATGATGTTGACATTACTGCAACCATTAGATATTTTGCTTTCTGTGGATAAACTCTTAGTTTTGACCAGTTTTTTACAAACGGTCCAAAACGTTTATGGTTCATAATCCAGTTGTGGAATCTTGGGCTTGATTTTGCAAAACAAAATGTTGCACCAAGGATAGGTGTAGACCAAGGCAAACCTGGAAGAAGAACTCCGAGATATGCTACACCTACTAATAGAATACCTAATGTCAACCAAAAGGCTTTTTTAATCTTACTCATATTATTACTCTCTTTCCTGCGCTTAAAAAACGCATGTTCAAGTTGATTCATTATGAATCCTTTATTTTAATACAGTTTTTAACGCTTCTACTAATTCCACTATCATTATATCTGTATGGAATGGTGTAGGCGCTATTCTTAATCTTTCAGTTCCAGCTTTTACAGTTGGACTATTAATGGGTTGGATATAAATTCCGTAATCATTAAGTAATGTATCGCTCGCTGCTTTACATTTGAACGCATCGTTAACCATTACAGGAACGATATGCGTACATGCGTTGGGATGAATTGGAATATCAGCCTCAACTAATAGTTTCTTTACTTGGGTTGCGCGCTCTTGATGTCGTTCACGGGCGGAAGTATGGTCACGGAGATATTTGATCGAGGCAAGGGCGCCGGCACAGATGACTGGGGATATGCTTGTTGTGAAAATAAATCCACTAGCCACAGAACGAATACTATCAATAACAACGCTATTACCAGCAATATACCCTCCTTGAACTCCAAATGCTTTTCCCAACGTGCCATTTATAATATCTATTCTCTCTGTTAATCCTAATTTTTCGCAATAACCTGCACCGGTTTTTCCATAAAGACCTACTGCATGAACTTCATCAATATAAGTAATAGCATTGTATTTATCTGCAAGATCACATATTTTTTCTATTGGAGATACATCACCATCCATAGAATAGACGGACTCAAATACGATTATAGGTACTTGCTTAGCTTTTGTTGCAGCCTTTAACGATTTTTCTAGATCTTCCATATCATTATGTTCAAAAACAATTTTACTTGCACGACTGTGTTTCATACCCATAATAAGAGATGCATGATTTTTATTGTCTGAAATAAAACAAACGTTATCTATAATACGACTTAATGCTACGAGAGCCCATTCATTAGCGACATAAGCACTTGAAAACAAAAGGGCAGATTCTTTTTTATGTAATAATGCTAGCTCTCGCTCTAGTGTAACATGGTAATGTGATGTGCCACCAATATTACGAGTACCACCAGATCCAGCACCTGTTTGATCAAGCGCAGTATGCATTGCATCAATTACATATTGATTTTGACCCATACCAAGATAATCATTAGAGCACCAGTTGATAATGTTTTTTGGCGCGTATTTACCATACCATATTGAACGAGGGAAAGACCCTCGTTCTCTAAGTATATCGTTAAAGACTCTATATCTGCCGTCGTCTCTAAAATCTTTTACTATGTTTTCAAAATAATGTAAATGCTTCATATTATGCTTCGCAGGCTGCACACCCTTCCAAAGCAACTCTTTTACGTGTAAGTGACTGTGCAGCTGACATAGAATAACTATAATACAAGCTTTTTACACCCATTTCCCACGCATACAAATAGAGTTGATTGATTTCTTTTACTGTCATATCAGGATCCAACATAAGATTTAAACTTTGGCTCTGATCTATATATTCTTGGCGAACAGCTGCTTGGTCAATAATTCTTTCTGGATTAATTTCAGAAAATGTTTTAAACACAGCGCGCTCATCTTCAGTCAAGAACTCAAGTTGTTGTACTGAACCATCTGCAGCTTTAATTTGATCCCACGTTTCTAAATCATCTTTACCATATGACTCAAGGATTTTTTGTAAATATGGATTTTTAATTGTTACTTTCATTTTAGCTAAGTCTTTAACGTAGCAATTACTAAACTCAGGCTCAATAGACTGTGATACTTGGCCAAGAATAAAGCTTGATGATTTAGTTGGTGCAATAGCCATAGTCGTGGTATTACGCATTCCATAACCTTTTAGTAAAGGTGGCTCGCCAAGCGTTTTTGCTAACTCAGCAGACGCTGCATGTGATCTTTCACGTAATGTTTGTGCAATCTCTAAATTTAATTTAGCTGCTGCTGAGCCTTCAAACGCCATCATTTTTGATTGAAGTAACGAATGCCATCCAAGAATACCAACACCAAGTGCGCGGTGGTTTACAGCAAAGTCACGAGATCGTTTTAAATAGATCTGGCCTTCTGTTTTAATAATAAATTCTTCGCAAACAGTATCAAGGAATTTTGTCATTGTTTCAATTGCGTCAGTATCTTTAATTTGATCCCAATGCAATACGTTAATAGAAGAAAGTACACATGTAAATGTTTCTTCATGACTGGATGGTAACGCGATTTCAGCACACATATTAGAAGCATGTACTCGCATATCTTTGTCTTTATAAACTTGCGGTCTTCCGTTATTTACGTTGTCAGAAAAAAGAATATACGGAAAGCCAACTTCAGCTCGGCGTTGTAAAACCTTTGCCCAAAGTGCACGTTTTTGACTATCTCCACCTTTCATATCTTCAATAAACTTATCAGATACTGTAATACCAGTTGTTAAACCTTGGATAGGATTACCTTCGGTAGCAATATCAAGAAACTCATCAGCATCAGGATGCTCAATATCTTGATAAGCTGCAAAGAAACCACGACGAACTGAGCCTTGTGAAACAACTTGTGCAAGCGTATCATACATTTGCATAAAGTGTACGGAACCTGAAGACTCGCCTTGATCAGTAATGCCTGCACCTCGACCACGAACAGCGCCAAAGTAACCTGATGTACCACCACCGTTTTTCATTAACATACCATTTTCTGCATGGCTAAATAAAATAGCTTGCATACTATCGTCAATATAAGATCCAAAACATGACACAGGTAGTCCACGCTCTTTACCATAGTTAGCCCATACAGGACTTGCTAATGAATAAAAGCCACGAGACATATAATCATAGAATTTGTCAGCAAATCCTGGCTCATTTAAATATTCTTCTGCTTTATTTGCAATGTCACGAATACGACTCTCAGGTGTTTCACCTTTGCTTAAATAGCCGCGTGACAAAAAAGTACGAGAGTCCTCGTTTAACCAATAAAATTTCTTCATGTTTTCCTCTATTCTAAAATAAATCGTCTTCGGTAAAAGCTTTAGTTTTCTTTGAATAAGCAGTAGAACGCTTGACAAAGAAGTCAACATTTTTGGTGCTAAGGATTTCCTCAACAAACCAATCTGTACTGCGTACTGCTTCCTCGTCAACATCATACAATGGTTTCATGTCAATAGCTTTGAGCGATTGATTAAAACGATGCTTAAGGAATTCTTTAACTGTTGCTTTTGGTAGGAAGTCTAGGTCTGTTTCACCATAGATCCAATCGACGATTGCAGACTCTGCTTTAAAAGCATCTCGGCAAAGTCTATTCACTTCATTAATACTATCTTTATCAAACCATTCTGGGTTTTCTTCTCTAATAATGTTTACTAGTTCAAAACCAAAACGTGCATGAATATCTTCTTCTTTTGATGTTGCTTCAACGGCGTTTGAAATACCTTTGAGAACATTTTTGTGTTTATTAAACGCCATCATAATTAAGAACTGGCTGAATAACGAAACGTTTTCCACAAACATTGAGAACAAAATAATTTTGTGGAAATAATCTTTATCATCTGCCGGAGTACCAATTGATTGCTCAAGATAAGCAATACGTTTTTTCATAGCAGGTACTTCGACTACTTTTTCAAACTCGTTATTAAGTCCCATAATTTCAATAAGGTTTGAATAAGCGTCAGCATGACGTACTTCTGATTCACCAAACGTAATACCAACAGCTGCTACTTCTGGCTTAGGAAAACGATCACCAATTTTGGCCCAGAAAGTTTTAACAGCTACCTCAATTTGCGAGATAGCCAACATGGCTTTCTTTACGATTTCAACTTCTTCTGGTGCCATGCGCACTTTCATATCTTGAATATCAGAAGAGTAATTAAACTCTGTATGTACCCAATATGAATGGCGAATAGCATCTGTAAACTCTACTAGCTGTGGATACTCATATGGCTTAAGGTTTGTACGCTTACGGAAAATATCTGGTTGATTGTTATAACGAAAAAGAATATAATCACGGGCTAAGTCATGCAAGCCCATATCCATAATAACATTTTCAACTGCACGATGTACAAAATCAATTTCAACAATTGAATCTTCTGCATCTGTATTTAGCTTGTCAGTAACTTCTAGAGCTACTTCACCTGGAAGCATTTTGCTTCTCATCCCAACCGATTTCATAGCTTTAGCAACGGCAGTACTGATTTTATTTTCATCATAAGATTCAGTAGTACCATCGCGTTTAGTAACGTAATTAACTTTTCTTAGAATTTCTGGAGGAGTTTGTTGAAGCATCATAGGCCTTTCCTTTAGAGAACAGTTTGTGGCACAGATCCGAATAACCTGTACTGTTTAGTTTTAATTTTTAGTGAATTTCAATATGTAGTATTTATCTTCTAGCTTCGGCCATATGTGGTAATTACTCAATAAAATCACTCATTGTAGGAAATATTTTTGCAATAGCACAAGCAATTTCTTTGGCAATATCCATGTGTTCTTTTTGTGTTCCATTGGCCGCTCGCAGCTCAATATAATGGATCCAAGAACGAATAGATCCTTGCATATACAAACGACTAATAGTATTACCTTCGGGTAGTACAGCACGAGCTTGTTCTTTAGCAATACCATTTTCAATAGCCCACTTATAAGCTTCTTCCGCCGCACGAATAACTTCACCTTGTTTTGAGTCCCACATCATCTGCAAACGTTCGTCAGAGTTAGCAATACTATTTTGACGGTTTTTAGTATCTTGTAAACGCGCTTCACGTAATACAAACTGCTCACCCATTAGTGCAGGATCTGCATATCGTTGACTAAACTCTTGGAACGCAAACGAACGGTGACGTAGCATTTGACGTGCTATGTCTCGTGTAGTTTCTACTTCCATAGTAGCGTTTGCCATTTCAAATGGAGACCAATGAGCATGTTTTGCTAAGTAACTTAATAGCTTAGGTGCTGTCTCTTGGTTCAACTGATTTGTTGGGTTTGAAACACGAGCACAATATGCAATCAAATCTTGTACATCGTCTAAACCAATAAACTCACCACCAACGGGTTGTGTATATCCGATTAATCTTACTTTCATTTTATATCCTTATGATTTGCGCCATGCGCTGAGTTTTAATTCTGCTTGTAATCCATGATAGGTGTTATCTTCAATCAACTTTTCAGGATCAAATCCTGCTAAATAGATTTCGTTAATATCTTTACCCGGAACATCGTCAGGCCATATGCAAATTTTGTAACCTGCTTTAATAACCTTCTCCATACGAGAATGTATTTCTTTATTTCTTGGTTCAGCATCAAATACATATATTGCACTTTCAGATGCCGAGTTACCGTTACCTTCTGCACCATTCATAGCAATAGCATTCTCAAGGAACATACTATCAATGGCACCTTCGGTAATATAGTAAGGTTGTGAGAAGTCAACTTTATCAAGGCCAAATATTTTTGGTCTTTCTTCAAACATTATAGTTATATATCTAATTCCTTTAGGATCAAACCCACGAGCCGAGACGCCAAAACATTTTCCATTCTCATCTATAAATGGTATAATGAGACGAGGCTCATCTTTACCGACATGCTCAAACTTATTTGGAATAATACTATTGATCCAGGTTTTAAAGTGGCGAGCGTAATATAATCTATAGTGATGTTGAGTAGGTATTTTCCGAGTTTGAATATATTTTTTTACAGGATGATCATGCTTAAGTTGACTAATCTTTTTGATTTTTTTAAGAGGGCAGGTTTTATTAAACTTTGGTGCTTTGGTTTTAAACTGTTCTACACTATCTTCTTTTGTATCTTTAGTGGTCGTATTTGCAACAAATTTTTCTGCTATATAATCGTTGTATAGCTGTTGGTCCTGGCCCTTTAGGAAGAACGAGAAACCTTGGCTAGCACCACAGTTGTGGCAATAAAAGGAAAACTTATTCTCCCTTTCTAGAAGCCAACCACGGGCCTTACTGCGAGACTTTTGAGAGTCGCCGCAGATAGGACACCTAAAATTAATTTTATAGGGATTAGTATTTCGTATGCGAAAGTTGTCTAGCCTGCCAGACATCATTTGTGCATACTTTAAATCTGTAAAATCTACCATTTCTCACCGGAATCATTATGTATTAGTTATATTATAATTGGATCAAGCCCAAATGTCAACCGTTAATTAAATATATTAGCCAAACATATCTGGCCAAGACCATTTTGCAATGAATACCATTATAACGGCACTCACGCCCATGATATAATAACGCCAGTTTTCAAGATGATTAATTTTTTTCTGTTGTTCATTAATTCTTTGGTGAACAGCTCTTTCCATTCTATCTAAACTTTCAAGTATTTCTTTAACGTTATCGCTTCTTTTAGCTGCGTTATGATCTGCCAGCCTTTGGTGATCATCTTTACTTGATCTTCTATATTCTTCAAGTCTATCGCTTAAAACATTCATACGCAACTCGTCAGTACGTTTTGTTTCTTCGCAGAGCTTTTCTACGTCGTCGAGCTTTTCTTTAGTAAACTCTAAGACTTCATTTTGCACAGCAACGTTTTTGGACAAGTCAACCATCATGTCCATTGAGTCCTCAACTTTGTTGAAGAATTTTTGTATCTGTTTGATATCTGACTTAATTAGGGCGATATCTGTTTCCCAATTTGACTTTGTATTTGACAACGTCTTTTTCCTTTTATGCCTTTTGATAACGGAGGCTGGGTGGCGAACTCCGTAATTAAATTAAAAAAAGGGGCATGAATCACTACCCCTTTATTGTATCACAACTTAATTATATGTCAATACTATTTATTCAGAAAGTGCATCTTCATAATAAACAATTATAGCTTTTTGCTCGTTAATATATCTTCTAAGGTCTCCGATTCCTACTGCAAGGTTTTCATAACTCTTTGAGTCTATACCGAAAACAACAAAATTTCCAGTTTTATCTTTTAACTTAGCTATCTGTTCATCAAGATTTTCCTCAGTAATAACCAGCCATTCAGTTGGAGGAAAGTTAACCGCGGCCGGCCTTCCCTGGATAGGCACACTTTGTCTTTGATACTCAGTCTGTACTACTACTGTCGGTTCCGGTGTCCTGCCCAGGCACCCCGTCAGTAGTGTCATCGCCATTAGTAGGAGGAGAGGTGTCTTTACCGATGTCTTCGATAAGTCTATTAACTGCATTCTGTACTCTTTCTTCTAGGTCCTTGGGATCCTGTAAAGCTTCCATGTCTAAATCAATCCTTGCAAATTTACTTTGCAGTGTATTCAAATATTCGCGAGATTCCTGCAATTGTCGTGTAAGGTTATTGTTTAGCTCTTCATTACGTGCTGCATTTGCAACCATTTCATCTACTGTATTCTGTAGAGTTTCTGCTGCGTCTTTTAACTGTACGTTATTAGTACGCAAAGTGGCGATGGTTTCCTGCGACCAATCATAATAAGATTTGCCCGCATAGTAGCCACCGCCCAATATACCTGCTATGATAAGAAGAAGATATAATTTAGCCATACTTTAAGAAGACTTATTTCTCGTCTTCGTCTTCGTCGTCATCATCTTCATCTTCGTCTTCATCGTCGTCTTTATCTTCGTCGTCTTCCTCTTTCATCGCTTTTTTGTACTTTTCTTCCAAAGCGGCGGCGATACGAGTTTGCATTTCTTCTTGGAAGGCCTCTTTCATATCTAAAGGCTTGTTTTCCATTGCGTTTTTAATAATGTTTTCTAGTGACATTGTAGTCTCCTTTTAATTTAATTATTCATACTCTATTTATATTAATTAAACATTTTAGCTTGAGTAGCTGGGCCTACAATACCGTCAGCAGTTAAGCCATTTAGTTTTTGCCATTTCTTTACAGCAGTAAGGGTTCCAAAACCAAAATCACCATCAGCACCTACGCCAATAGCCTTTTGCATTTTAGCAACATCATCGCCATTCATACCTTTACGTAATGTACGTACAGCAGAAGACGTGGTTTTCTTGGTAGTCTTAGGAGCCGGTACTTCACCGCCAAGGATAGCTAATGCTTCTTCCCAACGACGAGTACGATCTTCTAAACCAATAGTACCACCATTAATCTTTTTTGTCAACCCTTTAATGTCGCCGTTGTCGGCCCACTTGTCAAGTTTGTTTGTTGCCCAGAACCAGCAGGCTGACTCGAGAGCTCCTCGTTCGGTTGCGACATAGTCTGCTGCTTCTTCCGCTGACATGCCGACTGACTTTCCAAACGCAGTATAATTGTTTCTACCTGTAAGTTGCTTAATGCCGCGGCCC
>Ga0209251_1000371_pt1 | contig 41053 bp, 13 predicted proteins | sample SaaInlV_100m_DNA_6_FD_184665 | JGI IMG/M metagenome (GOLD analysis project Ga0209251, IMG submission 184665) | Marine microbial communities from expanding oxygen minimum zones in the Saanich Inlet - Saanich Inlet SI073_LV_10m_DNA (SPAdes) (version 2) | ecosystem: Environmental > Aquatic > Marine... | reverse complement strand
CCCGAACTATCTCCATCATGATATAGAACAAATTCTTGCCAAATATTACTTGTACTTGAAGTAAGACTCCAATTACTTCCTGTAGAAGCATTATCATAACCACCAAAAATAGCAGTAACGTGATCGTTATGACTACTATTATATCCAGTGACATGATAGTATCCACTTACTAGCAATGCTTTTGCTGAAGTTGGTACACCAAAAACACCACTTGCTGATAGAGTTCCTGAAGAACCACTAGTATATGAAGTAGTGTAGTAACCAGGGGTAGTTAGTCTTGTGAAAGAACTACCACCACCAACATTTTGCCAAGTAGTACCATCATAAAATTCGACAGCACCCTCATCGGTATTGATACCAAAGGTGCCATTTGCTGGCGAAGGTGGTCGAGAACTGTTTCCCCAGGTTGCCATTTTCATAGCACCCCCTGATACATTCAGGGTACTACCACTCGGAATAACAATTTCGTTATTGTATGTTGGTAGTCCTTGTAAATTATGAACTTGTAATGTACTCATTTTAGATAATACTCCATGTACCGCCGTCAGCAATAGTGATTACTACTGTATCTTGAATTGTAATAGGACCGAAACTACCACAGTTTGTATTAGATGGAACAGTTATACTTTCGGTAGCAGTGTTTCCATTTGCTTTGAATAGACCATAAGAGTCAATCCATTGCTTCTGCCCATTGGCATATAGGACATCGGCATTTGATCCATTCGTTAAGGTAGTTCCTTCAATATTCACATCTCCAGCAATGTGAAGAGTAGCAGACGGATCTGCTTTATTTATACCAACTTTAGACAACCTATAAATGTCTAGTTTGTTGGTTGCTTCTGTCCATCTAGAAGTAACAAACTCTTCATTGTTCTGGAAGAACTGACCATTGAGGTTCATGTCTCCTTGAACATTTAATGAATAATACCTTTCAACTGCTGAATTACTGTCACTGTTATCAGTTCCTTGGAATGTTGTGGTATTAATACCAACTCTATTTGTAGTACCTTCAATCGAAAGTGCTGGAGTTGATTTATAAACTCTCTTATTAGTACCATTATTAGGAGCACTATTGATAGTAGTGTTATCCGTAGCAGTAATTTCAAAGATGTCACCACCAATAATTCCATTACCAACTCGGAAGTTACTTGAGTAACCAGTAATAGTTCCACCACCACCACCACCATCTGGACCTCTAGTAGTTCCATCAGCACCAGTAGTAGCACCATCGAAGAACAATGGAGCATTGTCATTGTTGGCAACGTTACCTAAGTAAACGCCATCAACAACCGTTAAAGTAGTATCAAAGAAACCATTGCCTCCAACATGTAGTTTGTATGTTGGGTTAGTTTCATTGATACCTACATTACCATCGTAAGCAACTCTTAGTTTTTCAGATATAGTATTTGTAGTAATACTAGTTCCTGTTGCCGTGTAAACAACAAAGGCACCAGATCCTTCTTTATTTCTATTGTCAGCGTCACTATTTTCACCAAGTTCAGCACCAATTCTTACATGGGGATTACCGTTTCCATCTTGATCTACAAAGTTAAAATCAATAAACGTTTTTTGTTGTTTAAGATCTCCAGTACCAGGGTCTGTAAAATCTCTTACATCATTTGTAAATCTAGCTAGAATAGTACCAGTAGTACTGCCAGAAGTATTAGTTCTTTGATATACATCTAATTTATATTCTGGAGATGTTCCAATACCTACCCGATCATTTGTAGCATCAGCAATAAGTGTAGTGGTATTTACTGTTAAGTTTCCACTATCAACAATGTCTACATCACCATTGAAAGTTGACGTACCATAAACGACCAACGTAGCATCACTATTTGTGTCTCCTATTTGTAAACCACCCTGTAAGATACCACCATTGATAGGCAGGTTACCTGAAGCAGTACCAGTAAGGTCAGCAGTAATTACGTTAGCAGAGAAATCTCCATCCTCATCTCTCATCACAAGACTACGAGTCTCTACGTTGAGATCTGGATTGACTTTCTCGAAATTAGATATTCCACCAGTTAGGGTATACGTAGATCCAGTACTGGTTGCTGTAATTAATGTATTGCCAGCATTCCAAACAATGTTGGAACCAACTGTAAAAGCATTTGGATTTGATACAAGAACATCAAGAGATCCACTACCGTTATTATCGTTTCCGCCAGAAGCTTTGAATCCAGAGTTATACCATAATGATGTGTCAGTTGGGACTGTAGAAGAAGATCTAAACCAAATTTGTGGTGTAGTTTGACTACCTTGCTGACCATCTTCTCTACCCATGATAAGGAAAGATTCGCCAGCAAGACTCTCAAGACGAATCGCTTCAACGTTGCCATCTGGCATTCCATCAGAATTGGCATCAACAGCAGAAAGTCCGTAGTCTCCAAATGGAATTTGTACAGTGTCATCACCAATGTTTACCGCTGGGAATTTATCGCCAGAAGAATCAGTAAAGATGAAGTTACCACCAGTGCTTAGTGTTCCAGATAGGATAGCGTATAGAGCAGTATAATCACTAATTACCTGTGTAGTATCAACTTCTTCACCTTCAATATTATATACTTTAATTTGTGATACTCTAATTTGACCAGGATCATCTCCAGAAGCAGTTAATAGTTTTACGTCACGGGGAGTATCTGTGAATGGAGAATTATCAAAAGCATTAATAACAGATGCCGATACTTCAGGGATGTAAATATCATATCTCTTACCAGATCCAGTATCCTCAAGGATTCTTAGTCTAGTGTTGAAATCTTTCTGGGTTTGGTATGTTGGAAGTCTTCTGTCACTTAGATCTCCATAAGTAAATGTGTTGGCATTCATGTACCACTTACCCGTCCTATTTCTTAGACGATAAGCATTTGGTCCTGCAATATTGGAGGAGTTTGCTGGATCTTCAGAATAATCATTCTGGGAAGACCATATCTTACCCCACGAACTCCATGCTTGTTCTGATATAACAGAACCAGTACTTCCTCTAACATAAAGATTATTACCATCAGTAAAGGAAACTTGAACTACACCACCAAATTGGTTTGTAGTACCAGTACCGCCACCTCTAATAGATAGGACAGTATTGTAATCAGATGCTGTACTGATAGTTCCCGTTGGGTTTTGTGGGTCTGGTTTTGTTGGAGGATCTAATAGTTGGTTAGCATCATTTCTTCTTACAGCAACCGTAGCACCAGCACGAAGACCTGATGGTTCTAAATCATTTGTTAAAGAACCAGACTGTGCTGATAGTGTAGCAGTATTACCAGATTCTCCAGTAATATCAATAGTATATTCTCCAGACAAATATGCTGGTTTTAATCTACCACCATTGATGTTATCAGCATTCCTATAGAAACTACCTTGCTTACCATCAAGAAGGTCAGCATCCAGTCCTGAATCAATACCAGTCTCAATTTGTACTGAACCATTATCACCTAAAATAAACTGAGATTTTTTAAATCTAGAAACACCGACTGTACCAAACTCATCACCAGACAAAGTATCTGATGATGCTCTATCGATATCGATAGTAATGTCACCTTCTAGCTTTGGTTCGTTAGTAATTTTTGCTTGGAGAATTAGTCCAGAACCACCAGTTCCAATTTCTGATGGTGGATTGATTTGGAAATCTCCATTAAAACCAATACCTGGGTTATTAATAACTACGTTAGTAACTGATCCACCAGTTACTGTAATATCTAATCTTAAATCTGAACCTCCAGATCCTCCTGATACAGGAATGTTGCCATAAACTTTATTACCAACAACTGGTGTGGCGTCAGCAGCAAATCCAGATCCCCCATTTACAATTAGAACCTCAGATACAGAACCAGTTGTTCTTAATAGTGAAGAAATTTTAACAGGAGAGTCGGGTCTGCTGAACTCAATGATAGTACCAGCAGCAATGGTTGAAGTTAAACCATCACTTAATGTAATTCTTACGTAGTTTGTAACTCCAACAGTAACTGATGTTACTTGATCAATAGTAGTTCCTGCCTGGACTCCAGTTTGAGAAACTACAGCATGACCAACAACCAAAGCAGCTGTATTATTTTCAGCATTAACTTCAAACAGAATAGTGGATGCTGCTGAACTAGTTGCCGTTCTTAAGAAATATCTATTTTCAATATTACGTAGTGATTTTACGACCTTCTTATACGATTGATCACCAGCAAGGAATGTATTAGAGTTTGCTGATTCTGAATTGTCAGCAAGAATGTCGGTTGGAATAGGACCATCAACAATAGCATCGGCAGAAATAGTTCCTGTGTTTAGAGAAACCCAGTTAGCATCATTAGAAGCAGAAGTGTTAACAACTCTAATAACATCTACAGTTTCAGCAGGAACATCACTAGAATCAACAAAGTCATTTGAACCAATTTTGATACTGTTAACAATATCACCATACAACCTAGATTCAATTTCCGCTGTTGCTTGTGCTCCACTACCACCACTTGTGTTTGTAAATGAGATTGTAGGAACGCTATTATATCCTTGACCACCAATATAACTATTAGAAGAAACTATATTAATAGCAACAATTTCGCCACCAGCAACAACTGCTTCTGCTACGGCAGCAACATGTCCTAGTGAAGTTCCAGTGTCTGTAATAACAACTGTTGGTGGGTTTGATGTTGAGTAACCAGATCCACCACCATTCTCGGGAACAGTAATACTCTTAACTACTCCAGGTCTATATTCAGTAAGTTGAATTTTTCCGCCAGTAATACTACCAGTAAAGATATCATTGACAGTAAATTGTAATGTTGTGTCTACAGTGATGCCTAAGAATAGTGAGTCATTGTCTGTATTGAGAATATATGCTTCTCCTGCTTCCACAGCAATGTCACCAGCTCTAACACCTTCTAGTGCTAGTCTTTCGGTTTCATTTGATACACTATAAACTTCAATTGGACTTGTAGTTGGTAACTGAGATTCTGAAATCAGACCCTGATCATTCAGTTCTACAAGGTTTCTTGGAACTCTGTTGGTAGTAAATCCTTTGCCGATATATTGACCAAGGTTGTTGATCACAAAATCTCTAACTGCTTTTTGTGTAGGTAGAGTCTTGTCATTAGCGTCAGTTCCACCGAGGGTGTTTAACTTACTGAAACCAGTAATTGTTACATCACCACCACTCAGTTTCAGGAAGTCAACTTCCGAGATTGAAACTGTACCCTTGAACTGAATGTTACCAGTTCTGTTTTCAATGATAACGAAGTCACCAACTTTGAAGTCACCAAGTTCGTCAGTACCCGAAGCATAAACTCTACCATAATCTTGAGATACTTGTTCGTTAGTACCAACTTTAATACCACCGTTTTCTGGTAGAGCATCATAGTCAGTACCAGATCCCACAAATTCAAATGTGTGAGAAGAGGAGTTAACAATAGATGGTCTATGTAGAGAGATGAACAAACCATCAAGAGCTGATGGTGCCACTGCCAACCCAGTTGCTGTATTATTCAAATCAATAACTGATGCTCCAGTACCATTTGTTACAGTAATTTCTGCTCTATATGGAGGACCTTCTTGAAGGACTACAACATCATTTACAAAATATTCTAGGTCTGGATCGCCAGTTTCGTGTCCATCAATCTTGACAATATAATGCTCAAGCGGTGCTCTACCCAAGTTATCAACAGTAAATGTGGTTAGACCACCAACAGACTCAGTTACGGCATCAATATACGCTCTTTGGTAACCTAAAGCAGCGTCATAACCAGCATCGAATGAGTATGCTTCTTTTCTAAATCCAGTTGCTCTAAGAGCAAATGTACCGAAGTTAGAAGCAGAGTTGGTAACAGAAGCATATCCACCTGTTTCAGCAAGGACGCCATCTACGGTAAAGATACAGAAAACAGAAACCAACTGAACATAACCATCTTCGATGATCTTATATCCAACACCGTTCTTTTCAGAAACAATCGTGAATGCTGAAGCAACCATAGACTTGCCCTGATTTGGGAAAGTTGCTTTGCCATCAGACAGACCAGGGAAAGGACAATTAGGATTCTTAACTTTAGAACCATCGACCAGAGCACCGCTACCACCAATCTTGGAGATAATAGAAGAGTTCTGTGTATATGGAGATGCTGAGATAATTGGTAGATCATCATAAACAGCACGAATTGTTACATAGGTTCCGCTAGCATCTCGAAGAACATTGTCTGGATAAGAAATTACATTAGAACCAGTGTACAAAGTTCCTGTTGTCTTTGTTGTAGATCCTGGTTGGATAGCAGATGAACTATTATTGTCAGAAGCAAATTCTAAAATACCATCAATCAATCCGAATGAAGTAGTTAAAGTAGCCTCTACATTAGCACATGGGGCACTACCACCACTAGGATAAACACCAACAACGTTGTTTCCTATTACACGCTTGAATGTGTGTGCTGATTGTGGGAGATGTTGAATAACACCAGGAGAAGAAGCAACGTAAGTATGTGCTGACTGTGGTTCATGCTTAACAGCATTTGTTGTAGCACTTACAAATGTATGAGCAGTAGTGTCTGAAGATGTACCTACGTTAATAGTAAACGTACCATCTTGTTTCTGTACTGAATTGGGAGCAAAACTTACGTAAGTATGTGTAGACTGATCTCTAGGAATTGGTAAACCACTAATTCTAATAGTATCAACATCAACTACAGTAATATCAAACCATCTTCCACTAGCATATTCATAGGAACGTGGATACGTATGCTGGGTGACATCACTGTCTAGCGTACATGTAAACGTAATAGCATTATCATCGATCTTAATATAATCACCAGTGGAGAAACCATGACCGACTAGAGTAATATCCAACGTACCTGCTGCTGGAACATAATCAGCATTAGATGGTGAGTGTGTTGTATTACCAACAGAAGTAATAGCAATAGACTTACCAGCAAATGGATCCTGACCAGAACGTGGATATGTCTTAGGATCATTAGGATCAGTTAGGCAAGTGAAGGTGAAAGAATTGTCTTCTAGAACAACACCACGTCCAACACCTAGACCATGCTGACCCACAGTGACAGTCATGTCACCTGTAGTGGGATCATAGGTAGCGTCAGTTGGAGTAAAATACTTGTTAGGACCAGAAGCACCTACATTAACTGTAATTGTGTCTGTGGTTGTTGATTTGATCTTAATGGATCTACCAGAGAAAGGATCAATTCCAGATCTAGGATACTGTTTATATGACTGGTTGTTATCCATGTCACATGTAAATGTGAATCCACTATCAGCAAGTAAAATTCCTTCGCCAGAAGATAGATCGTGATCACCATCAATAGTCATTACGAAATCGCCAGTAGCGGGATCGTAAGTGGCATCAGTAACAGAATATGATGTATTGGGTCCAGAGGCACCTACGTCAACTGTAATCGTATGTGGAGCAGTGGTAGTTACAGCAGTGATTGGTAGAAGTGATGTGGCAGCTGGTTGATCAGAATCTGGTAGGTAGTGCTCAGACCTATTGTTGTCCATAGCACATGTGAATACAAAAGATTCAATGTCTAGTCGGATTGAATCGTTCGTAGTTGCACTGTGGGCAGAAGCAAACGTCATTACGAAAGTGCCATTGGCAGGATCGTAGGTGGCATCTGTTGGAGTTAATTGTGCTGTAGGAGTTCCATTAGCATCAACTAAAATAGTGCTATCTGTAAACTGAGGAATATCTGTATAGTCAGCAGTTACACTAGATCCAGAAGCTGTCTTCCAGTTTCTCATTGCCTGGATAGACAAATCTCTTACTTTCTGGAACGTATATCTGGTGGCACCAAGTTCAGAAGCAGGAACTCCAGTTAAAGTAGTTCCTTGATAATACAATTCAGCAGCACTTACAGCACCAGTGTTGCCACCAAGAACTAAGTCTCTTAGAACTCCATTTAGAACATAATTAACATCTCTACGGCACTTACGCTCATCAATATTACCGAGATTGAGAGAAGGGTATTGTTGTTTGGCACTCTTATATGCTTCATCAGCAATGTGATTTCTATTTCTTGAAATTAAATAAGCAGCATCTAGATATGTACCAGAAGCATCGTTAGCTAGAACATCTACAAACAGATACGATAAAGTATCGATAGCAGACCTTACATTATTACAAGCGGGTGATGATACATCATCAATAATTGTGGAATCAATGTACTGATCTAGAGAAGAATATTGGGGGACATAAACTGGTTCGCCAGCAAGACCTGTTCCAGTACGCCATTTTCTCATGGCGTAGATTGCTAACTCTCTGGCATACTCAATAGCTCTTACGGTCTGAATAATTTCATAATCAACATAATCAATTTGACCAGCAGAGTAGTATCTCTTAGCAGCATTAATGATATTGTAGTTGCTACCAAATTCTAAGTCTTGAATAAGAGCATTGAGGAAGTGACCAACGTCTCTACGGCACTTGGTATCGCTTATGGGGATGCTAAAACTTGGATAGACCTTCTGGGTTGTTACACCGTCAATTACACAAGATACGGTCAAATCAGCAAGAAGAATCGTATCATCTTCTGAGAATGCTGGGGCAGAATCTATGGTGATTGTTGCTTCGCCAGTAGTATCATAATCATAATCAAAGTTGGTAACATTATAAGTATTGCCACCATTACTTATTGTTCCACCACTCACATAAACATGATTAAATCTTGAAGGACCTAGGTAAATCTTAAAGTCATTACCACCACCAGCACCAATATCATAGGCGAAGAAATATTCTTGCTTAAATTGGTCATTAACTTTTCTTACAACTTCATCAGCAATAAAGTCAATATTATTTCTAATTTGTAAACAAGCATCCTGATATCTTCTTTCTACTGGTGGAGCAACTGGAAACTTGTTTGGAGAGTTTAGTAACGATAATGTAACGGACTTTGAGAACGTCCTTACACTTGGGGTCGTTCCAACAGATGCTGGATCCCAAGCATCTTCTAATGCTAATCCTAGAGAAGTTGGAACTTTCTTTGGAAGTACAAATCTTCTGGAACGCCCATCAGCATCTTCAATGACTTTGTAAATTCTATGCTTACCATTAAAGAATGAAAGGTCTGGAGCATTGGTTGGCATTCCAGAAATTTCAATCTCTTCACCGTCTTTAAAGTCATGAATATTAGAGGAACCGTCTAATAGGTTTGTATAGAAAACAATACCACCTAAATCTTCGGCGCTACCATAAATTTCATTTTGGAAACCATCGGTAAATGTTCCTTCTTTAGTAAAATCAATTAATTGAATTGGTAGGTCATCACTAATTTCGTATTCCTTATTAGTAAATACTACTTCTCCTTCTGGTGTAGTAGATGATAGTTCTGTGGCATTAAAAATATATGCTCCACGGACAAACTGGAAATCTACAGTTCCGTTAGTAGCAGTTCCTGCACCATGAGTAGGAGCAGATACACCAGAAGTACCAGCAGTAGTTACAGTATATACATATGCCGTCAAAGATTGATCACCAAGAACAGCATCAGTCCAAACAGTATTACCTACAACATATTCAGTACTAGGTTCCCATTTAAATGTTCCTGTTCCTCCATAGAAGAATGATTCTGAGCTATTAAAAGATTCACCAGCAGTTTTTACAATGTTCTTTAATCTACCAGTCTTATATCTATCTGGATTACTTAGATCTGTGCTGTCAAATACTACTTCTCCAATAGTACCAGTTGCTTGGGAGTTGACACCAAAAATTTGAATGCCAGCTGATAACTGATCTAATCCTGATGTGTTAGAATTAAATAATGCTGAGAATGACTCATTACCAAAGAACTGATGACCTACAGGGAAGTTAGTACCAAAATCTCCATTAGCAGCAACATCATAAGTAATTCTTTGCTTGTCGTCGAAGACCATAGCAAAGTCCCATGTGCCAACAGAGGCACCAGAAGCATTAACTTGGTCTTGATATGTTACGCCAATAACGTAGTTTTTGTCACCAAACTTAAAAATATGTTTGTTTTTATTGATAGGTCTGATAATAACCAGACGAAGGTTATCACCAACAATAGAAGCATCGGGTGGGATTGAGATTGGATTATCTTCATTATATTCACCACCAGCAACAATAACCGATTCTTTTACACCAGGAGTTTCCCACGCTAGTTGACATGCTCTTTTAATTGTTCTAACTGGATTAACAGGAGAACGTCCATCATTGTTATCATCACCAATTAGTTCAGAAACATAGATACGACCACCAACGTCATTCGTTGCTAGATTGAGGACGTATTCTGTTGTAGCAACTTTAGATGATCTATCTCCTAGCAAAGGAGTAACAGAACGTGGGAAAAAACCAGACTCACCAGTTTCTCCGTAGAAAGGTAGCGTAGTAGAGTCTACTCTAAAACCAATATGCTGGATTTGTACTTCGCCATTTAATTCAGTTCCATCATCATGGAATGGCGGCAAAGAGTCAGTTACCCCACTATTCAACATCTGATAGACGTTGTTTCCTTCCCAATAGTATGAGTCTTTATTTACTTGCGTGTTGGTTGGAAATCTTGTTCCTGTACCGTTTGCCCACGTTTTGAGGTCAGGAGTACGTAGTTTTACATCTGGGGTTACCAGATTGTTAATATCAAGGTTGAGAATATTTGCTGTATCAGAAATGATAGAAGTTGACGTTCTGATAGCACCGTTAACGTCAAGTTCAAAGTCAATAGTATCAAGTAGAGCAGTAGCAGAACCACCGTTACCACCACCACCAGTAATGGTTATACCAGGAGCAAACTCGTAACCATCGCCTGGATTATCAACTTGAATTCCAGTAATTCTACCAAAATTATCAGTAGAAGCAGAAGCAATCGCTTGGATTCCTCCTACTAAAGTAGGAGGATCTAGGTTAACTGATGGTTGTGAGGTATATCCGATACCTTTGGTATCTACAGAGATAGCATCAACACGTCTTCCTGTTCTATTGATACCAACACGGGGTAGACCAGATACAGCATCGACTTTTGCCTGGAAGATTTCTCGTTCTTCAATTCCAGAACCAGACCTGATACGTACTGACCCAGATCCAATAATAGTGGAATCGACGCCTCTAAGTTGCTCTCTGTCAGAATTAAACTGAAAACTCATTTTACTATCCAGCCTTGCCGATGGTTTTATTCTCTTATCTATTTAGCATCATGTCCAGTCAATACGTACCACTTGAACGTATGCCAACCACTTAACTGTCTGTCCTGGAGCACCCCCAGATTTACTAGCATTATAACTAAATCTATTGGCAGCACCTGTGTCAAATAATCCTACAGTCCATGTTTCTCCATTAGGCACACTATCCTTAATAATAGTAGTGAGGTTAGAGAGTTCTGACACATCACCAAGATTACTTACAGAAACAACAGATTCAATTTTTTGTGAAAGATGTCCAGCGCCAGTATCATTTACACCAATCACATGTGCTGTAATAAAATTAATAGTATTTGATGATAATGTTATTTGAGATCCACTATTATCAAGAGAAAGAACTGCTGTAGTGTTTCCTCTAAGAATGTATGATATCGAGTTAGCATCATTAAATACAGAGTTCTTTACTTCTAATGTGTTGACATTAGTAAGACTTTTTGTATCTGTAATTAGAGTTGTGTTCTCTACAGAGAACCCTCCAAATGAATCAAATGTTCTTAATTGTTCTGCCATTTAATTTACCTCTTGGTAATAGTATTTACAATAATCATTTCGACATTATCTCCTGTAGTCAGTCCGTCATCAAGGGTAACAGTTATACGAACATTACCGTTGGAATCAATATCAAATACCGTAGAGAATAAATCAACTCCTGTTTTTACATTATTAGTATCAGTAAAGAATACATCCGACCCTTTATGAGTAACAAAATATTCAGCAATCTCCCTGTCACTTGTGGTTACATTTAAAGCAGTCACTTCTACTTTGGAAGATAACTCAGATGATGTAGCATAAATCGAAGCATTACCAGAATTAAGAGTTCCCCTTTCTAAAGTAAATTTAGCAGAATCCATTTTGAAATGTTTCATTTCAATGGTTTTCAACTCTTGATCGAAGAGTTTTACATTATTTGGAGTTCCAGTACCAAATCCCAAGTTGTAAAAAATGTCTCCAGTATTTGTTAGTCTTAGCAAATGATCAGCATAAAGACCACTTGATAGTCCTAAATCTAAATTATTTTTTTGTGAAAGAATTAAACTGCTGTCAACAGAACTGTTATTGAATTGTAGATCTAGATTATTAAATGTAACTAAAGAAGCATTTATATTAAGATCTGTCGAAGAAGAAGCAATAGTATCAATAGTATCAAATTCTAACTGAGTTTCTGTAAGTCTTAATGTGTTATTTCCATTATTGAAGAAATACAAAATATCTTCATCGCTTCCAGGAGAAGTTTCGGCTTCAATTTTAGTATCTTGATCAACGTCTTTTACTCCACCAAGACCACCCCACTGATTGCCGTTATATCCTTCAAACTGACTGTCGTCAGTATTGTATCGAATAGAACCTTGCTCTGGATTTCCTTTTTGATTGTTATCACCAACAGGAACAACTAAAGAAGTTACAGCATCAATTTTAATTTTTTGACCAGCAAATGGTCTTACATTTAAATCATCTGATTCTGTAGAGATGACATTATTAGAAAAACGTAGTTGATTATTTACAAGTAAATTAGTAAATCCTAAAGGATCAATACGGAGTTCAGAAATTTCTTCAAAAGTTAATGTAGAAACAGCAGAAGTATGATACGCTAAAGTACTACTTCCATTAGTAAAATCATTACCACTGAGATCAGATGGTTCAGCTCCTGATGTTGCTGTAGTGCCTCCTGTTACTACTACAAAAATACTGTTTCTATACTTAAGATACTGTCCAGCAGTTACTGGGGAGTTTGCTGTCCATTCTACTGAAGAAGGAGCGGTAGTATTTACTGACCTTACTTTTTTTACATTAACAAACTCTTGATATTCTGGAGTAAATTTTAAGGTATTGATACCATCATTAATAAACCATAATGTATTATCATTAGCACCTACAGATTCTTCAGCAAGAATGGTAGTATTACCATCAAGATCCCTTACTCCACCTAAAGATGACCACGAAGCAGTAGTAGCACTAAATCCCTCATATTGATCGGTATCAGTATTAAATCTTACGTAACCAAAATCAGATCCTGTTAAAGTTGGTCTTTGGTTAGTATCTCCAACAGGCAAACGTAGACCAACTGTATTATCAATATAAACAGTATCCGAAAAACTTGGTTTTAAAACAATATCACTTGAAGATTCAATAACATTAGTAGCAATTTCTAGTGCCGACAAACTAGTACTAAATGTATCGGCAGTGATAGTGCCATTGGGGGAATCAATGTTGCCGTTATCACTTAAAAGTAATTGCGTTGTTAAAGTGCTATCTTGAAGTCTGAGGAATCCAGTGTTGTAAGAATAACCACCACCATTTAAATTAACAGCTGTTGTTAATCCATTATTATTGATAATAGTAACGTTATCTAACGTGCCAATGTCAGCAACAGCTGCTGTTAATTTATTTGATACGTTAGAAAACTCACTAATAATAGTTGGTGCCTCAATTTCAACAGCAGTAAATTTGCCACTTACAACATCAGATTTAATTACATCTGTAGAAGAAACTTCAAATGCTTCTAGTACAAACCCAGATCCAAATGTTTTTGGGTTGTTTGGATCTATTGTAATAATACCAGAAGTTCCAAACAAAGATCCCATTCCTTCATGGTTAGATCCAAGTCCTTTACAATAGTAATATAAAGTTGATGGGGTATTTTCAGTAACTTTTAATTGTAAACCTTCTACTACTGCCGTAACTCCATCAGTATATTCAGCACCAGCAAAAGTTAGTGTAGATGATCCCGCTCCAGCTGGAAATTTAGATAGTGTTACTTGAGTACCAGAGTCTACAGTTTCAACAAAAGTATCCCCTGGTAAAACTCCTACTCCAGCAGCAGTAACAGACATCCCAGCCAAGATACCTACAGTTGAAGCTATAGTTAGTTGCTTAGAACTTGTCTCTAATGATGCTCCAACATTTTCTATTCTACTTGGAGCATACTGCCCTCCAGGAAAAATAGATAAACCAAAAGTATGATTAGCATTGGATCCATCTTGAGTATTGAATAGATAATTACTTCCCTCATATAAAGTGACATTGGGAATAAGAACACCATCAATTAGATACTTTGCTTTTTCAGAAGAAGCAGTATTGATTGTATACTCTGTAGATCCAGTTCCACTAAATCTAACCGTATCAGCATCTGCTAGCGGATCAGTATCATCTAACTGTACTAATACTTCTGTGATATTACCACCAGCAGTGTCGATTGCTTTTACTACTAAATCTGGAAATGTTGTGGCACTATCAACCGTAATTGTCATATCATCTGCTGGTGATGATCCTCCAATTAAATTACCAGCAATAGTTAAAGTATCTCCAAGAACGTACCCACTACCACCATTATCTAGATTGGCACTTGACGATCCATCTGCTAGTCTAAAAACATCAAATACAGAACCAGATCCCGTACCTCCAGATGGAGAAAGACCGTTGTAAGTCCCGTTTGCCGCGGCAGCAACACTACTCGATGATGTTTGGAAAACAACGATCTCTCCATCTGGTTTTCCAATAGTATCACCAACAGAAAGAGTAGACGAACTAATTGATGTAGTAAATGTTATTGATTGAATCGGATCTACTGTAACAGTCTTAGCAATATTTTGTGTCAGTTCTGATGGATTGACACTAAAAGTATCTCCACTAAAATAACCATTTCCTTCATTATTAATATTAACAATACTAATAGCACCCAAAGAATCAACACGATATGAGAATGGACTAGAACTTGTGCCAAAAGAAGGACTAAAATCCAGTACAACCGATCCAGGAGTTTCTGGAGAAGTTGAAAGACTAACTACATTATTAACAATATCAACACTAGATACAGTAGTATTATCAGCTAACACTCCAGTACCAGATACTTTCTCTACCGTATCTCCAGGACTAATTAAACTAGCATTTGGTACTACAATATCTAAAGTATTTGATGGTGTAAAAGATAGAGATGCTGTTCCGTCTAAAATTGGAGGGAGGTTGAAAGTGACCGTAGTTGAGTTTGGAACAGCATCAACTACTACACCTTGATCTAATTGACCGATACTTCCTGGTTCAGTGAATACGTTCATTCCAGCAACAATACCAGCTGTCGAAGCAACAGTAGCTGAAAGCGATGCTACTGACAATGTTGTTGATACTCCTGTAACTTCACCAGAAAGAGTTGTAGAAACGTTCGATACTCCTACTGGGAATATAAGAACATCAGTAGGAACATACCCAGTTCCATAATTAGTAATCTCAAATTGACCGATAGCACCAGGATTTGAACTTACCGTAAATTGGAATCCAGAACCATATCCAGCTGTTTCTGAATTTGAAAAACTAATAACATCTCCCTGGACATATCCAGTTCCAGGTTCTTGGATAACCAACGAATTTACTGTACCTGTATATGTTGGAACTCCTAAGGTAAATTCAGCATTGGCACCAGTTAATCCAATTAGTAGATACGCAATATCAAGAACATCTGCTTCAGCATAACCTTGACCAGAATTTACAATAGTAACATCAGTAACTACACCACCAGATACGGTGATATCAGCTGTAGCATTTTTTCCATACTGACCTGTTGAACCAGCAGGAGCTCCCAATGTTCCAGGTGCATATAAATTAATTTGAGCGCCCATTCCAGTATGAGCGATACAGTTGTAAACAATCGATGACTCTGGAGCATTAGGAGCAATAATTAATTCTACAAATGCTCCTGCGGCACCTTCTTGTCCAACAGATGTTACGGTAAAGTAATTAGTGTCTACTACATTACCTGAAAGATCTTGGAAATATAATGGGTGACCTGTAGCAGATGGATCTGATACATCAAAACGATATGTATTTCCTTTTAATAAACTTAATTGTGGTTGGGTAACACCATCAAGTTGATAAACACTGAGTGGTGGTGTTGCTCCTGGATTTGCTACTGAAGTGAGAACAAATGTTTGTAGGGGATCATTAAATAATTGAACCTGGCCATACACACCGTCAGTTAATCCAGAACCAGCGTCTGTAATAGATCCAACTAAAGTAGCACCGCCAGTAATCGACACAGAAGCTTTAGCTCCTGTTCCAGTACCACCAGTAATATCTACGACGTATGCTCCAGGTGGATAACCAGTACCAACATCAGTGATGGTTCCAATAAAATCTTCAGCAAAGAATGTTGCTTCAGCTCCTGATCCAGTACCACCAGATAGTGGTATACCAGAATACTGACCAGAGGTGTATCCAATACCAGTGTTAGTTACTGTTCCAGCAAATCCAACAACTGTGATATTTACGCTACCACCTTCGCCAGTTCCTCCTAGTAGAGGGACTTCTGTATATGTCCCGTTATCATAGTTGGAACCAGTATTGCTAATAGTGATCCCAGCATCAATCAGGATATTTTTTCTACTGGTTGTATCTTTATAAGCAACCAACCCTTCAATAGTACCAATGTCAAGAATTTTTTGATTCTGAGCAACAAAACCAAGTGTCGAAACAGATGGTCTATAAATTCCTAAACTTACATCATCGATAAAAGCCAGGGACGGGGATGTTCGTAAACCATCACCTAATTTTAAAAGACCAGTAGACAGGTCAGAACCACCTTCTGAGATGCTAAAAATCTGAGTTCCAATCTGGTTGATCTTCTGCCTTTGAGCCTCAAAGGTATCTGTTCTAGCGACATTAATTGCTGGCATTTCTTGCGATCTCTCTAAGAAGTAGTTTGATTTCAGATAGTTCTTCCTTCAAAGTATTTATGTCTTCCAGTGCATTGTTAAATGTACGAGAAAAGTTTCTAGGAGCGGGTTTATCGGTATTGACAATTGCCCCAGTACTAACATCACGAAAAAGATTTTCATGACCCTCGACTTTAAGATATCTCATCAGTATGATGCTACAGCTCTCAGGTCTTGAATTTTGGGTACGTATGAAGGATCATCAGTCTTCATGATAATTTTAATAGCGAAAGATGTAAATTCAGGTAAGTTAGAAGCACTGAATCTCAATTCTTGATAGTCAGTTTGCTTTTCAAATTGTCCCGAAATAGAATTTGCTGAAGTAGCAAGATTGTCTATATCTGGATTTCCATCTTTGTTAAATGGAACCCAATTGATATCATCAAAGTTTGCTGAACTAGAAGACTCTCTAAGTTTATAGTATATCTTAATATTTTCAACATCAGTAAGATTCATTGTAGATCTCACATCAATAGCAGATCCAGCATTATCAATGAATACTTCTTTAGTTACATACTTAGCAACCGAAGAACTATTGACAGCATCTGTTTCTGGAACATAATCAACACCTGTTGTATAATCAATGGTATTAATTTCAATAAACTTAGGATCGTCATCTCCAGTAGATTGAACTACATCACCAACTCTAAAGATGTCTGGTTGTTGGGCACTATCAACTTGGTTTCTAGCGTAAGCTTCTGATTGTGATGTAGAAGCACTGTAATTATTATTAATAGGTTGATAAGAGTTTTCTACAATTAGAATTTTATCTTCGGCATCCCATAGGATAACCTTGCCATTAATCTTATTAGCATAACTTACTGACTCATCTGTTGGGGAATAAGCAATTACATTAGAACCAACACTGAAGTTAAACTCAATTTCGGAAATTGTAGTGATAGTAATTCCGACATTAGAAATTTCTACTCCGTCTGTACCAATTAGATTTAGAGCTTCTCCTTGCTGGAAAGGAGTTACCGTTTTTAGTCTAATAGTAGCATTGTTGTTTTCGTAATTAGTAATCAAACCTTCTGCTTTAGAAGTTTGTCCAACTACAGAAAGATTTTCGTCAACCTGTCCAGCATTTGATCCAGTTACAGCAAAGGCAAGTGAATATAAAGGTTGGAAAGTAACAATTTGATCTCTCTTGCCATATCTATCTTCATATCCAGTAGCGTTTTCAATTCTGTTGCTAGCTGTCTTGACAGTAGCAGTTCGTAGATCGAGTACAGGTGATAGAACAGAAGTATCTGTGGTTAACTTGAATTTATACTTAAGTGAATATGGTAGACCATTCATAGTTTGGTTGATTCTAGAAGCAACCATTTTCTGATTAGTAAAGAAATGCTCTTCACCTAAGAAAGTTTTTTCATAATCAACAGAACTATAGGAGAGGTAATTCTTAGTATTAGAATCGACAGGAACTACGTCAGTAGTAGCAACAAACGATTCAATTTTAGTACCATCTAGTTGTAGGTATGGAACCTGAGCATATAGTCGCTCGAATTTTCTGTTGTAGGAAGCAAGAACCGTATTTCCACCACCGATAATACTAGATCCAGCACCGTTTAGACTTGTGATGTTATAAGAATCAATACCAGAATTAGAAACTTTGTATAGTCTTTGATTCAATGTAACTCCAGAGATACCGCCAACATCTTGTGCTTCTTGGAAGAATACATAAGAGTTTCCAGTATCTTCAAAACCATTATCTCTGTGATAAACTTTAACAACGGAATTATTGTTCTTGAATAGTGATGAAGTGGCATTAGTGGCAGATCTTACACTAGTCTCGAAAGGCGATATCTGTAATTTTTCATAACCTAGATTTTCGTTAGTAACTTCAATCTCACCACCAGTAGTATCAAACTCAGCACGATACATGATGAATTTAATATCTTCAAATAAATCTTCTGTCCAGTCATCAGTATTCTGAGATTTGTATACAGAACCTAGAGAAGGTTGTGTAGTGACAATATTACTTGTAGAAATCTCTTCCTCCCCAAGGACTGACGCCCATAGTTCGTATTCAATAGAGTCGGTCTCGATAGTAAGAGCATACTCAGTATTGTTCTGTAGATATACAGGATGCTTGAAATTAAATCTAGTTGGAGTGATGGATTCTGTTACACCACTGTAATCAATAGCAACACCCATTCTTACAGCAGGTGTATCAATCTCGATGATAGATTCGATAACAGCTCCAGCGGCACCAAGACCTACGCCCTTGACAACAACTGATGGTGGTTCGGTATAACCTCTTCCAGTAAGCGAAACTTCACAGTTGTATACCTTTCCATCCGAGACAGAAATAGAACCTGTTGCTGAGGATCCACCAGGCAACTGAGGACTTTCAATGACAATAGAAGCAGTCTCATAACTAGAACCAACAGCACTAACCCTCAAGTCAGTTACTTTACCCGAATCCTTAGCAATGAATATTCCTAGGGTAGTATTGTTTGTAGCATTGAATGCCGTGACAGAAGGAATTGATAGCGACTCATTTGCCACAAATGTACTTCCATTATGATTACCAAGAACAAGTGTGTAAACCTGTTCCTTATTCATTTGGAATGAACTACTTGTGTCATCACCAACTCTAACCAAATTAGAATCAAATACCTTAGCAATAGGACCAGCAGCATTGGAGGTTTTGCCAGTTACAAATTCATCAAGGTTAACAGTAACAGTTTCAGTCTCTCCAGTTACATAAACTCTTAGGTATGTTTCTGGGGTTAGTGATACTTGTGTACCAGGAACAATATTTTTGCCTGGTTTTCCAGCAGCAACATCTGTTAGATATGCTCTAATAGGAATAGTCTCACTCTTTTTATTGAAGAACAGATCAACACCAGTTGTCATCAGACCGCCATCAAAGTTCTCAATCTTGAACGTTTGGGCAAGTGGATTTGGTTTGACAGGGTTATCAGTATTACTATCAACTAGTTGTACACCTTCATTCGCTTTGAAGAATGAAGTAGCAGTTGATGTAATACTAGGTGGATTGGAAGGAGTAGTTCCAGAAGCATAGTACTTGACCTCAGCATAAGAATCAACTTCGTTCTTATCAGCGTCATCAGAAGCAGATGTAAATCTGATGGTCTTTGTACCTGTGGAGAATCTGATTTCTTCACCAGTCTGATCATAATCAACAGTATCCACATTACCAGACCATCTGGTATTAGATACGGGAGGTAGACCAGCAGGAATCAAAATAATACCAGATAGGTTACCATTAGAATCGGTAACAAGAGGAGCTCCGAATGTAGAAAGGGAGTTACCTGCTTGACCACTAAAACGACTATCAGGAATGACCCAACGTCCAACGTTACGTCCTTCCATGAACACATAAACAGCAGTATCTGGTTTTAGTCTGTTCATCACAAACTTAACAGGAATTGATCTAGCAAAGAACTGTAGAGAAGTAGCAACTTTTTTACCACCAATAGTCTTTGTTGAAACGCCTTTACCTACTTCGTTGTTCTGTGGACTTACATTAGAAGAACTAGAAACATTAGCAGGTTGAACTGTAGATTCAATGTCTTCACTATTAATATTAGCAAGGGATTCTATTGGTAGGAATCCAGCATCAGTACCACACCAGTTAACAATGAATGAGTTGTAGATACTAGAATAAGCATCTGCTACAACATCTTTTGCTAGGAAGATAGAATTCAGTTTCGTGTTCGAGTCAACAACTAATGGAGCAATACCCTGATCGTACCAAGAATCTTGCTGAGGTGTAATTACACCTTCACCAACATATTGGATGACAACAAATGGGTTTGGGTTGATAGTCTTAGTAGCATTTTTGTTACTCAGTAGTTCTACATTCTCGAAAGGTAGTGTAACAACACCCTCGTTGATTACATATCCAGAGACTGCTCTCTGGTCATCTCTAGTATTAATTTCTTTAAGAACAAAACTATCTTCTTTAGATTGTGCTCTTAGAACAGACTGCTGACTGTCGATAGCACATCTATAATCGTCAGATTTAAGATTGCCCGTTCTGTGTGCTTCAAAATTATCTACAAGGAAACCAGATTTGAATCTGTCTAGACCAATCTCATCCTTAACTTGCATGTTTAGTGCTTGCTGCTCAAGAATGCTTAGTGTGGTGTAATACTCTAAACGCTCAATTCTCTTCTCCAGTTTGCCAATGTCCTTCATGGTATAACGCTTGTTATCCACAGGAACAATTCTTACATCCTTACTATTGTTAGTATAAGCAGGGATATGGAGATAGCAAAGGGAAACAGCATCATCTAATGGTTCTGGTTTAGATGGGTTCAGCGAAGCATTACCTTCTTTAATAATAAAGTCTCCTTTTTTAGTGAGGAATAGACCGTCAATACGATCCAGATATTGCTTCTCACTAAAGGATACTGTATAAGATAGGTTAGAATCCGAAGCAGGAGTTCCTGTTGGAATACCACCTGTACCTAGGAATGTGATATAGTCGGTAGTATCAAATCTCTCGACAATAGATTGATCTTGGAAACCAGTAATAGTTGTATTACCATCAACCTTAGGTCTGAAGTCGATGGAATCTCTAAGAGAGATAACACCATTAACAGTAGAGTTGAATAAAGGAATTTCGTCAGGTAGAACACCTGCTTCATGAAGATACGAGTCAACGGTACAGAAGTCTCCTTGAGAATGCTCGAAGAAATCGAACGCTGCTACTAGTTGACCAGTAGGAGCATCAAAACCAGGCTTCAATACAATTCTGGAAACATCATAGTATGTGTCTCTTTGTCCATTGTCAAACTTATACTTGTAAGTTACATCAGTACCACTAACTAGATTACCAGCAGTATCAACTACAGGTGGGTTAGTGGTTGTACCTTCATAGACATACTTCAGTTTGAATACATCAGAATACGAGAATGTCTCAATAACATCCGAATCATAATCTTGACCTCTTAGAGGAATTACACGGTCACCCGAAGAAATAATGACTACACGCTTGTTTCTTATAGCACTCTTAAGTCTAGGACGTGCTTTATCGATCTCAACAGTAGCAGTTAGTTTTAGTTTGGGGAAGTTACCATCAAGAATATTACCGAAGTAATCTGATGGCAGATTCTTGATTCTCAAAGCACCAGCAGTAACAGTACTAGCAGTAATAACTGAATCTGCTACCTCAATATATCTAGGATCAATAAAGATTACATCACCATTTTCTACAACACTGGAAGATCCTTTACTCAGAACGGTAACTAGGAACTGCTCTTCACTGAAACTAACAAATGTCTGTGTACCAACAGGTAGTTGAGCAGTAAATGTTAAGTTACCACCACTAGCAGATAGATCAGTAACAAAATCTTTTCTGACATGATACTTAAACTTAGTATCGGAAGAATCGCTAACTAGGGATGCTACTTGCTTACTACCAGTTGGAAATACCAGGGTAGCAGCACTATTAGATAGTCTAGGACGTAATCTTACAATAGTGGCATTATTAATGTCGGCAGGTAGAGCATAGTCTAGATAGATTCTAGATTTCTCTGTATCTTGTGGTAATGTAACGTATTGTACAATGTTCTTAATAACATTGTTATTAGCATCAGTAAACTGGATAATGTCACCTTGGATTAGATCGCCAGTTAGATCAGCACCAAAACCATTACATTCAATAAATTTTGTTCCGTTGTTGCCAAAGAAAGTAAAGTCACTAATTTGCTTGTAGGTAGCATAAGAGGTTGATGAGAAATCAACGTCAGCTGTAAATGTGTAGTTGTTGAAGGTTGAAGATACTGACTTTACGTTTTGAGGAGTGAAAGTTAGTACAGTTTCTTTGAATAGTACAGGTGTAACAATTGCTTTATCGTTATTAGACTCATCTCCAGTAAATCCAATTGATGGAGGAGAAGCATAAGTCTGCTGTAGAGCACTTCTATTTTCTACACTAACTTTAACTACAGCACCACCATATAGAACAATACCAACTTTAGATTGATCAAATTCTGTACCATTGATCACCATTGTAGAAGAGTTGGTATAATTAGTACCTCTCTTATTAACAATAAAGTGGGAAATGGTATTCTCTTTAGCAATCTTGATAGCGTTATTTTCTTCATCAATGATTGTTTCACCAGGAATAAACTGACCTGATAATGTAGATACAAATAATGTAGAGATGCTGCTGAATTGAGCTTCAGAATCATTTTCAATTACACCATATGCTTTACTCTCTTTACCATAGATGTACTTGCCGTTCTTGAAAGTCTGAGCAATGATTTCTTTCTCTAGTTTCAGTCTAGTAAAAAAGACTGGATTGAAATACGAGAAACCAAAGGTAGCATTATATGGAGTAGCAGATCCTGTTCTACCTCTAGAAAGGATGATATCAGCATCAGGATTGAAACCATTACCTCTACTAATTAATCTAAAATCTTTTGGTTTTGATACACCAACAATAGGAGTGAACGATGGATTATAGTCAACAATTAAACCATATGGATTACTAGAAGTTTCCATCAATGTTTCAGAAGTATACACATATCTTCTGAAGTCCGTCTCGTCACTATCAAATTCCTTCATGTACTTGTCTAGGTCACCTTTGCTACCTAGAATTGTAAGTTCACCGAAGTATGCTGAGTTAGCACTATTAACCTCGGGACGGTTGACGATTGCTTTACCAATTACCTTAGCACTCTTACCATTAACAGTTCCAGTTCCTCTAGTTGTAACAAACCACACTTCATCAGGAAGTTGAGAAGTTTGTGTCGGTACATCACCAATTGCCTGAACATAAATGGTCATGATACCTTGATCTAAACCAAATGGTTCAGATCTTCTACTAATAGAATCTCTAAAGTATCCATCTGGTTCCAATCCAGAGAATCCAATTGTGCCATCATTAAATACACTGTTTAGAGAAACAGTTGGATATCCAGTAAGTTCGTCGCCAACTGTGTTTAGAGGAATACTGCCATAGACATTGGTTATCTTAAATTCTGGAAGACCTTTTGTCTTGATAGTTACATTGTCACGGGATAGAGTATCTCTACCTTTACTTACATTAAGAGTCTTGGTCTCTTTGTTGATAATTTCATAACCTTTAACATATGCTTTACCAGAACTTACCGATAGAAGCATCTTTCCTTCTGCTTCTACTGCTGTGTAAGTTCTATTTACTAGACCAGTCTCGTTGCTGAGAGCATACACACCATTGTTATTATTTCTTTGGTAGTATTCTCTAACATCATAGTCAAAATCTTCTACAACATAATCGCCAGACTCATCGAATGTTCTTCTTGCTAGAGTTTCTTCTAGAAGGGTATAGTCGGCTGACCTAATTTGTTTTTCTACAGTTCCGTTCTTAATTTGAACCAACTGAATAAAATTCTTATCAGTATTGGCAGTATAATCAAACTTAGTAAGATTTAGATTAATACTAAGACGGTGAGCACCAGGAGCCGATGAGTTGGAAAAACCTCGGGCATTATCTGCTAGGGAAGTATCCTCTTCGGGAGTTACAACACTTTCCGTAACAGTAAAACCTACCTTAGATGATGCTTTATTATAATATTTGTTGATAATCAGTAGTTGCTTTTTGTTTCTTACAAAGAAACCATTAACAAAGTAAACACCTTCTTGTACATCAACAGCAGTAGCAAACCCCATAGCACGACTGCTTAAGGTTTCGATATTACCTGAAGTAGGATCCTCTACATTAATACTTGTAGGGAGTACGCTACCATCTGTACCAACTACAAGTAGAGGAGTGTTGATACCAGCAATAACTTCTAGCGTTTCTCCTTGTCTGAAGGTAGTTTCGTTGCTAGCAGATCCACTAGTGGTATATTTTACAAATAATGTATCTGCTTCAATATCAGATCCATATTCAGAACTTAGTACGCGCCCAACAACTCCAGAGTTTAGGCCCTGGAGTTGTGTGCCAATAAGTTTTTTAATATCATATTTTTTGTAAACGATTTGTCCGTTTTCGTTTACAGCAACTTCAGATACAGAAGATAACTTGACATAATCAAGCTTAGTATTAAGTCCAACCTCTCCAGGGATGACTTGCTGTCCCTGTTTGAAGTTGAACTTACCAAAACTTTCTACTTGATTCTGGAGAATCGATTGTAGAGAAGTTAATTCTCTAGTTTGGATCGAGTATCCAGGTCTGAACAAAACTTTATAAAAGTTTTTGCCAGGATCAAAGTCGTCATAATATGGTGATACGTTGAGATTCGTCTTCTGTGGCATGTTATTCCGCCAAATACTCTACTTTGTTCGTTGAAGTATTTAGCGGAGTAAAAAAGAAATCAGAACTCGATAACTAGTTTGATGTCTTCAATCTGGTCAGCAGCACGGGTGATGAGACGACGGTTCTCAACATAGATGATCTCACCAGTGTTATTACCGATTTCAGGAGTGGCAAGACCACTACCGAAAGTAACACCTACGAGAGTGTCATTGTTGCCAGCATCGACAGTACCTGAAGCAAGCGATTGAGCACCAGAGATAGCATTACCGCTATTCTCGAATTCTCTTACAACGCCAGCATCGGTGTGTAGTGAAGGAGACTGGATGTACTTAAGTACGCCAGCACCACCAGGACCAGCATTACCAGAATCTCTTTCCCAAGAAACTACAGTACCGAAAGCAGAACCGCCAGCGGCAGCAGTCTGGGTGATTACTTCGTCAGCAATGAAGTCAGCAGTAGCACCAGTAACTTTAGCAGCATATACACCACTCAAGGTAGGAGCGGTAGCAAAAGTAGAACCACCAGCAGCAAATGGGTCACGGATAATACCGATACGACGGAAGTCGTTATCAACAGGGAAGTCGCCCGAACCTTCAGCATAGGTTAGACGGATGTTCGTCATAACACGCTTGGCGTTGAGTTCTTCTTCAAAGTTAGAACCATGACCACCTTGAGGAGGAAGAACTGCTTCGATAGCACCAGTAGCGTTAGAAGGAACAACACCAGATGTCTTCGTTGTTAGACCAGCATCGGAATAGAGTCCGATAGGAGCTCCAGTCCAACCTGGATCGCCGTTCTCAAGACCATCTTGGAGAGGAACGGTAGCATAGGTGTAACCACTTCCAGGATTAGTTACAGTTAGAGAAGAAAGAACACCACCAGCAACAGTGACTTCTACAACACCACCAGTACCATCGCCAACAATAGGAGCATAATAAACGCCGTTGGTTAGACCAGAACCTTGATTCTCGATCAAAACAACTTCAACTGAGTTAGGGGCGGCAGTAGCAATTGCTTCAGTTGCCTGACGAGAAGCGTTCGTTGGAAGAACGATTGGCATAAAATCAGTAGAAAGGAAACGTAGTACGTCATCCGTTGGGATGGTGTACATGAACTTCCAAATGTAACCGTTAGCAGCAGGGTCTTCTGTGAATAGACCAGTAGCACTAGCATATGTACCCTGACCACCAGAAGGAGTAGTCTTGGGTTCGTTGGTAGCAGTAAGACCAGTAGGAGCTAGATCAGACTCTCCGTTATAGAGGCACTTGAATACTTCATACTGGGAATTGATTAGATAATACTTAGCATCAGCAATATTGGTAGCGCCAGTAGCAGCTGCTTTACCAATTTGACCACCACTACCAGGAGTAGTAGAATAGTCAGGTTTCCACATGTCAAACTTAGGGTTAGCAGCGGTATCCCAGTTGAAACGACGGATTACACTACGAGCAAAGTCGGTGGTGATACGCTTGGCAGCAATGATGTCGTCATAAACATCATACTTTTCAGTTTGGTTGTCGAGGGGTACAGGGGGAACATCCTCTGTAGCATAACGATAAACACCAGTTAGTGCTTCAGCGTTGGTGTCGGCAGTGCCATTCCAACCCTTAAGTGCTTGACCAGCGGTAGGAACAGAATTGGTCTGTGGACCAACAGAGTGGAGAAGAAGTGAATTTTCGTAGACTACTCTAATAGTAGCCTTAAATGTAGCGGAAGCGTAGTTAGCGCCGATATACACTTCGTTACCTGCTACAAAAGCAGTAGCATTAGCATTGAAAATTTCTAGATAGGCATCCCATCTTTGGGGACGACCTACGAAGAAATACATCCTCGTTTTCTCAGGAGAAGTATCTGCGCCACCAACGGGCTCAGACAGCGACTCAAGAAATTGGGTAGCGTTAAAAATTCTAAACTTATCTGAGATAATGGCAGCCATTGATAGTCTCTCTTTTGTGAACGTTTTGTCTGATTTATTTATATTTATACAATAGAGAAAGGAATAATCTCATCGCTATTAGCGACAACATTAGGACCCCTAACTAGTGTACATCCTTCAAATGTAGTGGATGTTTTGGAGGTATACTGAATTACATTTCCACTTTGAGTGAATATGTATCCCTCGTCAGCGAAATATTCTGTGCTTTGAACAACAATAGGTCCACCAATAGTTCCAGAAGAACTACTAATAGCAACAGGATGTTGTGTAGTAGGTATACCTATGTTGAATCTATCACCATTACCAAGCAAAGCAGAATCATGGCGGAAGTCAAAATCACGGATAGATAACGTTGGGTAAATGCTATCTACATCCTGTAATGTCAACCCAGAAGAAATACCCGAATCAATTAGAGCATTGTCTTGGAAAGATCCGAGAGTCAACCCGACATTACCAAGACTATAATCTTCAAATCCAGGAGGTTGTCCCTGGTCTCTATTTTCTGCCAAGAATGTACCGAGATTACGTAGATTAACCTCATTATATGGATCAAGTAGTTGTACTACATTGCCATTTCTTTGGTTGATAAATGTTTCTAGTACATACTCTTCAATGATATAATCAACAACAGCAGATCGATGATCAATCTCTGTACCACCAGATAGTGTATCAAATAGACCACCTAATACTAGAGAAACTGTTGTAGAAATGGTATCAATATCTTGAACAGAAGTTACAATTTTAGTTGATCGGTGGTGCATAACGAATGGATCAGCAATGCTGGTCAATTCTTTGACAGCAACTCTTGTTACATCGAGATTTGTGAATGTCACGATGTTAGAAGATAATGTATCAATACGAGTCTGTGGATTTTCAACAATTTGTGTAGAAACTCCAGTTACGGTGTTGAGTACGTCAAAATGAACTTCATTGGTTACGATAGTTTTTTCATAAGAGGAAGTTACAACTTGTGATGTGGAAGCAGCGGTAGCAGCAACACTACCAATAGAAACAGAAGTAATCTGTGCTGTAGTGTCTAGTTCAATTTGCTGTTCTTGGGACAACTGAATCTCAGTTAGTTCTGGACCAGCAATTAAAACTTCGCCAACTACACCAAATGCTTCAGATATACCAGCAGATTCTTTAGAAACTTTAGACTGAGTAGAATGTACCTCTGTAACAATATTATAAGAAGTTGGTGGAATAATTGTGATTTGCTGATGTACTACACCAACCAAATCAACCACATCTTCTAGATCAACAATTTGCTTGATCTCATTAGTATTGGTGAAAGTATCAATAACCTCACTAATAGACTGAATCTGTGCTGTCTTCTCAAGTTCTGTAACAGGGGATTGAGCAACACTGCCCTCACTAATGATAACATTAATACCACCAGATAGTAGAACAGTAAATTCTGGTTGAGATAGAATTAGTTCGCCTGGAGTATGAGCAGCAGGAGTGGATCCCTGGAATCCTCTAACGACATCCAAGAATCTGTCTTTCTCTTTTCTTCTGTAATAGATGTACTCACCAGCAATGAGAATTCTGCTTGGGGTGTCTGGGAATCCAGTAGTATTAGCAGCATAAACAATAGCAGATGTATCTGAGACAGGAGCATCGACAAATGTTCCAAGTCCACCATATGATGGGAATGGTTTTGGAATAAATCCTTTGTTTGCCTTGATTTGGATAATCTTATTGATTTCCTCTGTTGTAACAGTCTCCAGAGTAGCAACAGCTTCAAATCCAATAACACCACCAATAACTTGAGTAAGTTGGGGTTCTATTTCTGGTTTTACAATATCAAGTTCAATAGTTGGTGACTGTACTCTTCCTTCAAATGGGAACTTCTCCGAAGTCATTAAGACTTGACGTTCTTCTCCTTTAAGAGTATGAACTATAGATGTAATCTGTCTATCAGAATTCAATTCTGGGTCGAATCCACCAAGTGTAATAATAGAGGTGATCGCTTGTGGACTGAATGGACCACCCTCAATTCTAATCTCTGTCGCAATGACTAGATTGCTCAAAGAATCAATCTCAGTTTCAATCCTGAGATTAGTTAAACTATCAACTTTACGACTGAGCTCTTTAATTCTCTTATATCGTCTTGCTACAACAACTCTGGGTGGTTGGGTATATCCACTACCAGGATTAGTTAAAATAACGTCAAGAATTTGACCACCATAAGCGATAATTTCTGCTTTCGCTCCACCACCGTTACCATCTACAGGAATGAAGTGAACTTCTGGTGTAGTGAAGTATTCGTAAGCAGTTGGTTGTAATAGAATTCCTTCATCAAAGAATAGTGATAGGTCTCTTTGGTTAAACTCTACATCAGAAACATTTAGAGTAGTGATAGCACCAAATTGGTTTATATTAGCAGTAACACTCAGACCTTCGCCTTCTGTGTCCCCCTCATAATTAGTTGCCTGGACCTTAGCATAATGGTCATTCTGAATAATATCGCCATCAACAAAAGACTTAGTGTATACTTGATCTGGAGTTCGTACAATTTCACGATACTCACTCTCGCCATCGATAAGAATTTTATCGCCAGGTAGCAAGTTAGCAAACATGGAGTTTTTATTATTCCATGCTTTGGTGCCACCTTCTACACCATACAACCAAGAAGGAACATCTTTTTCGAGAACTCTAAGTCCTTCATCATCTATTTTGAATGTGGCCGATACAGTATATGTTCCTGAAACTACATATGAACTATATCCAAATGATTCTGGGCATATAGAAATAGGAGTATTCTCATCAACTGAGACATTAGTTGGAGATTTCAGGGTTAATATAACCTGATCAGCACTGACGGTATTTACATTTTGTACTTTACCAAGGATAGTAGTACCTTGCTTGATATGTAAATCTTGTCCAGCATACTTATCTAGATCTGTTTTTACTGTAGCAGAAACTCCAACGCCATCTAGACTGAGGAAAATTGTGTTATTATAAGTATTCGGTTCAAAATCATAGAAAGTAAGAGTCTTTGCTACGTCTCTACCATACATCAAAATAATATTAACATCCTGTACCGTTCTATTACCAGCACTATTTTCCGAGAACCTAAGTGGTTTGGTGAATGTAATGTTGGGACCTACAATAGTATAAGATTCAGTATCTCTCTGTAAAACACCATCGATGAATACTAGAGCATACTTAGGATCATCAATCTTTCTTACAGAATTAGTTACTTCGTCTTGAATTAGATATGGTCCACTAAGTCTGTATTCAAACAAGCTAGTATTGATATTGAAACGTTCGTAACTACCAACACTGTAGATAAAACACTTTTCGTAGTTCTTTAAAATTTCTGGAAGTTCTTCGGGAGGACCATAAAGATCTTCGTTATCAATAGGGGGTTTTGTAAAACTAATGATGTCTGCTATGGTAGCATCTTCATTTCTAATAATATAATATGAATTACCGAATGGTTCTTTTTCTGTGGTTCTTGATTTTTGGATAACGCCATTCAACCCAACGATTAGATTCTCGTAAGGATCTGTTTTAACAATGGTTCCATCTTCCCAAGTTAGAGAGAAATCAGTTTTAACTCCGTCAAATTCATCAGCAATAGACTTAACCTTCTTGAAATATCTGTTATTAAAGGAAGATTTCTTAAATCTGATTGCTCTGCCATAGAACTTAACAGAATCTGTTAGTTGACCCTCGGTGATTCTTTCCCCGAGTGGTGGTTCGGCAAATGTGATTGTATTACCACTGATAGTATATGCTACGCCTGGTTCTTGGAAAATACCATCTAACGTACAAATTAGTTGCTCGTTTTTGGTAAGTTGTAGTGCCAAACCATTTTTATTATCAATTAAAGTAAATACAGCGTTGCCAACTAGATTACCAGTAGACTCGTCAAACTTGCCGTCGAAGGCAGGAGAAAGACTTACGTTGTAAGTTACAGTTTCAGTAGCATCAAACGTATCGATAGAAATAGATCCACGACCGTCTTCTACTTTAAGTTGTTCTAGTTTTTGCTGAATAACAGTAACAAATTTAGATGATGATATAGAAACAATTTGTACAGGTGGCAATTCAATAGTGCTTACATAATTAAGATCTGGTTGAGCAACAGGCATCGGTGATGCTGCGGTACTCTCTACAACCATCTCCCCAAACATCTGGAAACCAGCTGGGTGGGTAGTTCTCTTAATTAGATTACGCCATTCATTAATAGAAGTTTTTGATCTAATTACATAAGAATAATCTTGATAGAAATAAGAATCTTGTAAACGTTGATTAGCGTTACTTAGTTTACCTCTATCAGAAGAGAAGAAACCAAAATTGTCTACATACGATCTTATATCGGGTTCAAAATCTGTACAATATTGTGTATAGAGTGTAGCGGTTCTATTGCCAACAGCAGATTCAATTTGAGAACCAGTGTCAAAAACTCCAGTGATACCAATGACTTTTAGGAGATTACTTCCTTCTCGATAACCATTATTAGCAACAATAGCAGTAGCATTTGTGGTGTTTTGTTTGATCTTCTCTCCAGAGAAAAATGTGCCACTAATATTTCTAAGTACGAATGTAGTTGGGGACTTATAAGATCCTAATTGAGATTTATCACTATTAAATCCACGACCAGGATTGTTAATTTTAATATTTTGTGGAATACCGATGTTTGTAGACTCTAGATAGATCTTTACATCAGATTCGATAATTTTTGCTGTAGGTTTGTAGGTAAATCCACTACCTTCTTTTAATATAGTAACTTGAGTAAGTTTTCCATTAAACTGCTCACATTCATACTGATATCTCTCTCCATCAGTATCTGTCAAAATAATAGTAGGTTGGGAGTAGTTGACACCTCCATCAATAATCGAGAATCCAGTAACTACTTGTCTAACGGGATCCCAAATAGGATCTACAGAAGCTTCATTTACTCCTGAAGGAACTACACCTGTGACGATTGGGATATTGTTGTACCCTTGACCAGTGTTAACAACATTGACCGAATGAATGCTACCGATAGCAAGTCTAGAACTGGTAATATATGAAATTGTACCACTACCATCATATGCGGGAATACTATTTAATTGATATACAAACTTTTTATCAGTATTATAAACAACTTTTTTCAATCCCGCCAAAGGATCGTCAATAATTCTTAGATATGAACCACCAGTATCAACATCTGGCGATACTTTAATAAAGTAGAAATAATTTTGAAAATTGATAGATCTTCTTTCTTGATAGGTATTTGTGGAGATAGCAGGACCAAATCCTAATTTAATAGATACAAATGAACCAGCACTACCAGGAGCAATACCACTAGTCTCTTTTTCTTCTGTAAAAATATTATAATTGGCACTAGAAGAAAAATCTAGGAATGTGTCCGCCATAGAGAAGTGACTAACATCAAACTTGTACTTGTAATACTTTTGAATATCTAGAACTGGATTAATATTAAAGTTCGTATTATCTGTGGAAAACTCTAATTTAAACGATTCCTCATCTACGGTACTAAACAAAACTAGTTTTTGTGGAATACTACTATCAAAGAAAGAAGAACTATTAGATAAAACTTGAGGTTGATTAGAATTATAATCATACGATACATCAACAACATGTGTAGTTGAATCGTATTTAATTAAGAAAGGTTTTGCTATGTCAGCACCAAAAGGTCTAAATCCATCAGTAAATCTATAGAAAGCATCTTTTAATGTTACACTAGCATCATTATAGTGATTGGTTGGTGTTGTGTTCTGTCTACCCCTTTCAACAGTAACTTTCTTAGTAACTGTGTCAACAGCAGTAACTTTTAGAATTTCTGGACCAATTTCCAAGAAATCTTCTTGGGATATGTTAGTAACATTAGTTAGTGTGAGTATAGTGTTGTTGGAAGCAAAACCAACATGAGCAACTTCTAGCACCAGTCTTTGTGGAGACTCTTCACTAACACTTCTGTTAAGGTCGGCATCGGCAACAGTTAGAATATCACCTTTCTTATATCCGATACCTTTAGTAGTAAACACCACTGTTGCAACACCACCAGAACCCAAACCTTGCGTATTTGATACATCAAAAGTTGCTTTAGCATTGCCCGAGTCTCCAGGCAATCCAATATTAGTTCTTGCTTGAGAAGAATCACGAAAAATTAACTCAATATCATAATACATACCAGTAGCATATCCAAAACCACTGTTAAGAACGTCATAACTACCAATACCCTCATCTACGATAGTTGAGTTGTGGGATGGTTGTAAAGCACTGGCAGTTTGATATAAACGTTTTCTTACATAGTAAGTTGTTTCCGTAGTGATATCATTAGGAAGAATATCTACTGTTACCTGATCGCCTTTACCTAAATTATGATTTTCTACTGTTGTAGCAATAGCAATATTTTCATTGACAACAAATGGTTGTAAGTCGGTACTCAACGAGGAGACTGATACAATCTCAACACGGTTACTATCACTAAGATTTGAACTTCTTAGGTAGTAATCAGAAGTTACAAAGAAATTATCATTACCAGAAACTCTAATCTTTACTGAGTTCTGTCTTCTGGTAGTTTCTAGGATAGTTCCTGTTGCTTGATCTTCATTATCATTATTGGTCAACCTCATTGTCGAACCAGCAGTAAAGTTGGCATCGGAGTTCAAAACCAATGTTACTACTAAAGTTTCTGAGTCAATAGTATTGTCTAGGTTAAATGTACCACCTACATTTCTAAGAACCATCTCATTATCATTAAATACGTCACCGATTAATTTGCCAAAAGCAAAAACTGTGCCATCAGCACCTGTTTGACTAATTTCATCTCCTTCAAACAAGTAAGCATTTTCTTGAATTTTAATTTGAGTAGCTTTAGTCTCAGTTGATTCAATAGAAGTTACATCTTGACCAGTAACTTGCTCCACAACCACAACACTACCTTTACCGTCAGTTGCTTTGTTATCAATATAGACATTATTACCTGGAGAGAAATTAGCAGGGGAATCCTCAACATATCCAGAGGAGACATTACCAGATTTAACGTCTAGTAAAGATCCAGAGAACCCAGATCCATTTCTTTCAGTCAAAGTTGTTCTATATGCTCGAAGACCTACTGGGATGTCATCTTGTGAAATATTTGAATTATAATTGGAGTCTACAGGTAGAGAATAGAAATTAACTCCCAGAATATATGGAAATTGGGGAACTTCGGTAGCATCAACAGTAATAAAATAAGCATATGTACCGTTAGGATACTCTGGAGTTATACAGAATCTACCATTGTTCTGATCTAGTTCTGTTTTACCTGAATTTACACTAGGAACCCAGCGATAGTCATCAATAAATGATCCAAGAGGATACTTACCAGTATCAGGACCATTAGATCTAGATCCATTAATAACATATCCTGAAACAAGTTTTGTAATGGCACTTCCTGGATTATATGGATCAGCATAACCTAGAGGACCGTAAATTGGGTTGCCATCATAGGCATATCCAATAATAGGTGAGTGGAGAGTTTCATTTTGTACATTACTATTATAAAAATTGACATTAAGATATGCTTTCTTTCTAGCTTCAACTGGGTTAGCAATATAAGCGTATCCATAATCTCTTAGTGGATTGTAATTAGCAAGAACTGTACCATTGCTACTATCAAGATTGTCTTTAATCTGATTATACCTGTTAAACACCCATCGCTTAATTTTGGCGTTAGCAGTAGCATTTTTACCAACAGCTTCTACAGAAACATCGGTATATCCTCTGGTGTAAAATCTACCAGAAGAAATTTTATTGACTTCACTAATACTTCCATCAGAATCAAGAACAGTCTCGAACTCAGCAAAGTTTCCTTTACCGAGGGTATCGACAATACGTATGGTTGGAGGAGAAGAGTAATATCTACCAGCATTAACAATATTCATGCTAGTGATAGCACCAGCCGTAATAACAGGTTCTAGAACAGCATTTTCACCAGATGTGATTCTAATAATAGGATCTTCACTAAAAGTTTCGGTAGTAAGGATCTCAATATCACCTACAATACTACCATTAAGTGTACACCTTGCCTTGTTAGTCATTTCATTGACAAGAACAAAGGGGGCATTAACATACGAAAAACCTCTAGAGGTTATTTCGGTTGATTCGATAGCACCTTTCTTAACAAACTCATCTGATTTGTAACTAAGAGCAGGTACACCATTGATAAAAATACCAACATCTCTATTAGGAGTTTCGTAAACCTCTGTGGTGGTAATGGGGTTCTTACGAATTAGTTTTAAATGTTTTTGATCTAGTAAATTTACTCCATAAGCAGTATCTACTAGAATATTGTTAGAAGGATATGAAGATGAGCAAATATAGAAATACTGATCGTCTTCAAACACTGCTCCTACATCAGCAACGAAAGGTTTCTGTACTCCTTTAATTTGATTGAAGTCATTAGCGGGATCTTCATTGATACTCCACCTAATTCTGTTATAAACGTCATCATAAACGATAGGATTGTTAGTTTCAAACCCAGCATCGCCAACTTGTACCAAATCGCCACTAGATGAGTATGGAGATGTATATGAAGGTAGAATATTATAAAGAATACCTAGGGTTGTAAATTTTACACCATTACTATCGATCGTAGAATAACGATATACAGATTTACCAGCATTATGGTTTCTAATAGGACCAATACGTTGATCAATGATAAATTGATTAACAGTTTTATCTTTATAAGTGATAACTTCATCACCAACTATAATTTTACCCGTCTGGGGAAATCCCATAGTAGACTTTACTGTAATAGTATCGTCTGTACTAGAAGCAGCAGGTAGAATGACCGTCGTGCTAGTTCTTCCTGATACTTGGAACTGACCATTTACAGTAGATGGTTCTAGAATGACTTCATATAGGTCTTCTTGTCCATCACTACCGATAGAAATTATATTATCGACAACTGCCTGAGCAAACTCAATTCCTCTGTCATAACCATCAATCTCTTGGGTTACACGCTGCCCGATTAGACTAAAGATGTCTCCACTATTGACTTTTACCTTGAGAGAATAGTTTTTAGTCCAATCGGAAACCGAGGACTTCAGTGTAAAGTTTTTTGGATTGATAACCTCAGGTACATCCTGGGGATCATCAGTAATAATAGCATTAAATAGAAACTTGATTGACTTATCAGTACCCTTCGCTTTGTAGAACGAAGTAATGTTCTTGATTAGTGATCTCTTGTCAACATCCTCTTTGAGATATGCCTCTGGAAACTCTGCCAGGTAGGTCTTCTCAAACTCTTTTACTAGAGCATACAAAAATAGGTTACTGATGTTTCGTACAACATCTCCCTGGTAATGAGATGCAGCAGAAGTTGTAACAAACGTTGATTTGTTGTATAGGTCTCCTAGAGTGGTATTACCACTTACGCCTCTAGAGACTTCGGAGAATACATTACCATTTCTGGATTGGTAAAATAGAATCTCATCACCAATCTGGACATAACCGTCCTGTTCGGGGAAAGAATCTCCATTTACCAATTCAAACGAAGTAATATCAGCAGTAATAGAAGATACTAACGTAGATTGCTGCTGAAGAAGATTTTTTTCATAGAAATTGATATCTCTATACTTGCCGAAGTTAGAAATGATATCAAGTGGTTGGCCAGCAGATTCCTGCTGCTCGTAGTACTTTTCTACGAACTTAGAGAAATTTTCGTATTCGTATTGGATAAACCCTGGGAGTTGAGACTCAATCAGGGACGATAATCTTCTCTTCTTGGCAGCCATCTAATCTTACTCTGGGTATACCGTGAATTTACTCTGTGTTACATCAACATCAAGGAAAAGTTCCCTAGAAGCATTGATGTCATTGGACTTTGGTTTAACTCGAATTTGAATTCGGTTGTCACTAAAACTACCTTTAATGATAGTTACGTCATATAATTTGACTTCTCCCTTAACGTAATCAACGGTCCCAATAGAATCGTTTAATGTAATTTTTTCACTAGTCAAACTGTCTACTCTATATAGGGCGATTACACCATCCCTATCTTCAAAATACACTGTGTATGAAGGGAATTCAGTGACTTTGAATCCTGATGACACTAGAGATGGTCCGTCACAATCCTGATAGAATTCGTTCTGGAAACAAACCTCGTAAAATGTAGTAGAATTGATCTGGGGGAAGAAATCTTTCCTCAACGTAATCTCAGTTTTGTTTGAGGCAATAGCACGATCAGAATTGTCAATTGTAGATACAAACTTACTAAATCTAAATTTACCGTTAAATTTCTCGACATCTGACTGTGCTAGGTAACTATTAATACCAGAAATGACTTTGTTCTTAATATCTTCTGGTTTTTGGGTAGTTATAGCAGTGCTGTAGTAAACTGAAGTATTTGCTTCAATATACAAAATAGATGGGTCAATAATCTCTGGAATGACAGAAGCAACCATATACCTCTTCATCTGATCCACAATTTGCTTCTTGGTGGTAGATGATAAGAAACTTGCTTGCTCTGGTTTGACAACAATCTTTACTTTACCATACTCTGGGGGATCATCTTCCTCGCCACCAAATATAATAATGTCTGAAATAGCAGGATAGATCTTTCTAACAATACTAGAGTAGTCTGTAGCAGTGACAGCACGGTCCTGGGTGCTAAAGAACTTCGGAGCGTTGTATTTGATCTTACTGAGTGATTCAATATCAGCACCACCGTTCGCTGCTACTGTAGACGCTGAATCGACAGCAATGTTATAGACATACCCAATATTGCTAAACTTGTCGGTAACAACACCATTAAAAGTAAAACTTTTCGCTCCGTTAGTTTCTGGTCCATTAGTTACAAGATACGAAACTTCAATTTTATTACCATTTTCGAGTTTTTTACCTAAAACACCATCACCGAAGAAGAGTTCGTAGCGTTCATCTTCGATTTCGTCTAGGAAGAATGAAGTTGACCTGTAGTCAACGTTTAAAATGTTCTCAGCGTAGTCGTAGGTCTCGTAGGAGGTCGATTGCTGACTTTCATATACTTTGACTCTCACTGAGGTCGTATCGACGCCTGGGTTCTGTATAATGAACCTCTGGGAAGGTAACGACGTATTAACTACAAAGGTACTCGTAATCAGTGTTCCTTCGTAAATAAGAATATCATCAAAATAAGCAACACTGTTTTCCACAGGCACTGATTGATCTTCAATTGTTACATAAGAATACAATGTATCATTGAATACTGTTGTAAAGCCTGTACCTTTCTGTAATACGGCAACTTTTGGAGCAGCACCAGGATATGACGCTGTAAATGACACCTCTGCCCCTGGAGCAACCTTTGACTTAGGTCTATAACCCAATTGCTTGGCAAGAGAAATAACGTTGTCCCTGAGCGTTGCTGAGTCCAGGAACATTTCATTCACCACCATGTTGGTGTTGAATGCTGTGTAGTAAGTATTGTAAGCAAGAATGTCCAATAGGACACTCATCGATGATCCTTCAAAATCATACGACGTGAAATCAGTCTGTGCCCTCAAATATTCCTTAAGAGCAGTTTTAATGTCTTGGAAGTCTAAATTTGATACTTGTACGTATGACGCCATGGTTATCTACTGCTCTCTAAGAAGAATTCGATGTTGTTTTGTAGATCCGATCTTCCTCGAATCACATACTCTAATTCAATATCATAACCATTGTCTTCAAAGTTGGTGTCAACGTTCAAAGTTATAATTTCGACTCGACTCTCATAATTATCAATGACAGTGAAAATCTCGTCACGAATAATAGCTGCCGTACCAAAATCTAAAGGTTCAAACAATAAATCGCTTAAACCTGTACCCAAATCAGAATTAAACAGTCTTTCGCCCTTTCTTGTTAGTAAGAGACTCTTAATTGACTGTTTGATGTCTGCACTATCCTTTACAACTTGTAGATCCTCAGTTACAGGGTGAGGTTTAAAGTTGAGGTTGAAATCCTTAAATATTTGGAGTTCAGGCATAAAGGCAGGTTTATTGATTATTTATCTTACTTACCTACAAAACCATCTGCCCATTCTGCTTGATTGTCAAACTCTTTTTTAGTTTTAGTAACTTTGTTAAGATATTTGTCACTCGCTTGCTGAGTGATGAGTGTCATTCCAGATTCTACGAATTCGTTGCTCTTGTCTGTTGGTGAATTTGCCATTGATAATCCTTTGATACATTTCTTGGTGCCAGTAGTCATAATAATCGGTTTTATGTAACTTCTCACGTGCCTCTAGTAATTTATCATTTCTTTGACACATGATGAGGTTATGTTTACCAAAATTACTTTGAATACCCATAATATGTGTTGGGTCGTCTTTATGATCATCCAGAAACACATAATCTGGATGCCTCATATTAAGTTCAGCAACTTTGTTTAACATAGAAGCTAACGTTACATTATCTTCTACAATAAAGATAATAATGTCCTCAGTCGCGCCTTCTATCAGAGTCACACGGTTCAGAGCACGTTCCTCTATATGTACTGACGCCGAAAAAGCGTAAGGACATATGGCATGACCGCCGAGTTCCTCACGCTTCTTATAGACATGCTCAATCCATTGCCTTACCTCACTTACCTTGTCCACGATACATCTTCTTTTTGTTGTTTCTGCTCGTAGCAGCATACTTCGTGTGCTTCCCATATCCCTGACGGGATTTCTTGGGTTTAGCTTCGATAGTTTTCTGACCGCTCAGTCCGACTCTTGCTTTTGCCATAATGATCCTTGATTTACCTTTGTATTATACCATATTCATGATGAACTGCCAATTAAGACAGTTGCTGGACCGTATGGACCAACTAGTGGTCTGTTAGTACCCAACAATTGTGCCTGGTCTCCTACAACAGCTGGCAGCTGTCCGTTAAAAAATACAGTAGTATTGTTTGTTACTACCATACTTCTAACTCCTGGTGTACATGGTCCTGGACCTATAGGTACTCCCTGTACTGTAGAAGGCACTGAAGCACTAGTATAGAACTTTGCCACTACTCCGCCCACCGTAATGTTCGGAGAGACGACTGGAGCGCCTCCTAGAGGTGTGGCAGGATATGTACAGTTTCCTACTACTGTAACCGTATCTACAGTCTCAGGTACTACTAGTTGTGCCATTCTCTAACCTCCTTAGTCTTTCCTCTACTGTGTTCAGATAATCCGTGACTAACATATATTCCCCACCAGGAGGCTTATACATCAACTTCATCTTGCTCAGATAGGTATTCAGTTCTTCCATCGAATGAAACTTTCTCTGCTCTGGTTGATCCGTCATCTAATACTGACTCAATGTTTACATCCCCAGGCTCTTTCAGTCCTTGGTAATACTCTGTTGCTACATTTTCCATGCTATCACAAAATTCATCAAATTGATCAAACATTGTTTCCTGTAATACGCCGTTAGGCGTCCTGAACGTTACTTTGTGTTTCATGACTCGACTTCTGAGGCGGTTTTTTACCTGGGAAATTTTTTATTTTCGAGGTATTCTAAGATCTCGTTTTCCCTTCGTAATATTTATCTCGCTTGGGTAACACTTTGTAGGTTAGGGTAGTGTTCGGTTTTTCGCTAAGGGGCTAGGGCGCTTCAGGGGCTTAGGGGGCATACAGTCCCCCTGCCCCTCTAGTGCATCTGTGCTAGACTGTCACCCGTTGCCCATCACAACAGCGTAGGCACTGGGGCTGCTGATGTGTGCTCTGTCCCTCCATTGCTGTCCTCCTCTCTTGGTTTTAAATCCTACACGCTGACAGATCAGTTCTCCCTTACGTGGGCGACGTGGGCGAACGGTCTTCATGCTGAAACCTGCTGCTAGGAGTTCTGCTTTGGTTGCTGTCTGAAAGTTCATGATGTGGGTTGGTGTCTTGTATATTGTACCATGGAAGGGGCGACCCCTTAGAGTTCAGCGAGCATCTCATCCATCTCATCTGTGTCTACCTTGTCAGACAACCATGCCACGCCGTCGCCTGTGATGTACTCACCGAACTCATCGATGAATCGCTTCGCCCATCGACGATACCCTAGATTCTGGTTTGCTTTGGCGTGGTGATAGATCATCTCCTCATTGCTGATCCATAGGGCAACGTTCCATGTCTCGTATGAA
>Ga0209251_1000370_pt1 | contig 41122 bp, 36 predicted proteins | sample SaaInlV_100m_DNA_6_FD_184665 | JGI IMG/M metagenome (GOLD analysis project Ga0209251, IMG submission 184665) | Marine microbial communities from expanding oxygen minimum zones in the Saanich Inlet - Saanich Inlet SI073_LV_10m_DNA (SPAdes) (version 2) | ecosystem: Environmental > Aquatic > Marine... | reverse complement strand
GTCTCATTCATCTGGGGTCAAAAATCTCCTTAAATCTGTGAATATCCCCGTTGTCGAAATTTGGCAGTTGCCCTCTCAGCCCTTAGACATTGCCGTTGGTTTTTCAAATTTTCAGGCGGGATATGACATGGCGTGTCACCTGATTGGCAAAGGCAAAAAGAACATCGCTTTTATAGGGGGAAATGAACGGGGCAATGACCGTGGGTGCCGTCGTCGTGACGGGTACATTGCAGCACTCGCTGATGCGAAATTGCCGCCAATCATCTGGCCTAGCGAAGAACAAGGCTTGCCATCTGGGATCGAACTTGGCGCCGCCGTTTTTGAAGGATGTCTGAAAGTAAATCCAGCCATAAACGCCGTAATGTGCGTGAGTGATCAGGTGGCGGTCGGGGTCATTTGTGAAGCAAAGAGACGTGGTGTGGAAGTCCCAGGTGGCCTAATCGTTTCTGGATTTGGGGGATTTGAATTGGCCATGTCATCTGGGTTTGACCTCACCACAATTGAGATTCCCGGACGGGAAATCGGGGTGGCTTCGGCTAAGGCGCTTCTCGATCCTGAAGCGGCAAGAGCCAAAAAGGTCATCGATGTCGGCTACACACTAGTAGAACGCGGAACGACGTAGAGCCCATTTTCGGACATCTGACATTATAAATGAGTATAAGCCCTCTTTTATGAGCCAATTAAATTGAATGGATTTCCATTAAATAATTAACTTACAGGATCTCATCAACGAGTGCGCCACGCTTGTGTACGAGCCAGAACACCTTTCGAAATAAACAAATGGATAATTCGCGCAGCCGCATTTGTATAAAAAATCATCATGCCCATCGCAGCAGCTGGAGCAATATCGCCAGCGTCATCCATATTTAAAACTGCAATCGACGCGAGTGCCGTTTTTGGAGAGTATAAAAAAACGACCGCAGAAACTGTCGTCATTGCATTGATGAAAAGATAGATCGATATATCAAGTACTGAGGGCAAACAAACCGGAACAGTAACCCGGCTAAAGAGTTTGAGAGTAGGCTGTTTGAGAGATGCGGAGACAGACTCAAACTCTCGATCCATTTGCTTGAGAGCAGTTACAGCAGTCAAGTGTGATACCGTGTAGAAATGGGTCACCGTGCAGACCACTAGGATAGCCATTGTTCCGTAAATTGCATGCAATGGGTTGGAGGGATTATTGAAAAAGAAGATGTAGGCCAATCCTAAAACCATGCCCGGAATTGCCATCGGCAACATTGCAATCATCTGAAATGCTGCCCGACCAAGAAAGAAACCATTTGATTTTTCAACTAGGTAAGCACCAAAAAATACTATTGCTGTACCTGCTACAGCAGTCAGAAGGCCGAGCTTGATGGAATTGAAATAAGCGCCCCATCCTCCACCATCCATTTTGTCAAATTGATAATTGTTCAAACTCAGGCTCAGGTCATAGGGCCAAAACTTTACCAACGCTGCAAACTGACAAACGGCAAGCATTCCAATAATGAAAAGGCCTACAAAGCTGCAATAAATCAAAAATATCGCGTCTGTCCGCCGATCAGGCTTTGGCTGATAGGGAACAGACCGCGCCGTTAGAGATGATATCTGTTTAGATTGTACCAAACGATCAATAATAAAAGCAAAGATAGCAGGAATAATAAGGATAACGGACACAACGGCGCCCATTTCAAAATTCTGCTGACCAATGACCTGTTTGTAAATATCAACAGCCAGAACATTGAACTGGCCTCCTATTACCTTTGGTAATCCAAAGTCAGTGATGACTAGATTGAACACAACAAAAGCGGCAGAAATTAAACCATAGCGTGCGCCAGGGATAGTCACCGTCCAGAATGTGCGCCAAGGAGAGGCTCTTAAACTACTGGCTGCTTCATAAAGACGTCCATCAGATATAGCCAATGCAGTGGTGATAATAAGGAACGCGTGCGGAAAGGTAAAAAATACCGAGCCAATCACAATGCCAATCGGACCATAAATACTGGCACCAAATAATAGTTCCTTGAGCATGCCTTGGTTACCAAACAAGTAAACAAGCGCAATACCCGGCAAAAGGGAAGGAACGAGTATGGGCGCCATGGCAATCAATCGAAATAGACCCTTAAATCGCATGCAGCTTCGGTTCAGTGCATAGGCAAACCAGAAAGCAAGTGAAACAGTAACCAACGTACTTAAAAGCGAAATCCAGAGTGAGTTCTTAATTGAATTGAACAATGCAGGCGTCGAGAAATAGTTGATAAAATTATCAATTCCCCTCGCTTGAACAGGTCGGAGTTGAACCCGTCTAAATGTGTTTGAGTCCAACTCTAACCACTGAGTATCATCATAAAGGGTCGATCCCACCAAAAAGCGCCCACCTTCAACAGTATTACGCAATTGATAATGGACTGGGCTACGAAAGCTAAAATCAAGAAAGAAAGCTGTAACACCAAGCCGTCCATCGGAGCCAGTACTCAAATCAGTCAGCTCGTAGGCACCTGTTTTATTGTTCAGATCTGTTCCTGAAACGATGGTACCATCAAATATGCCATCTTCATCACTAACCTGAAATTCATATTGCGATAGCTGGAATTGATAAGTCGAAAATGACTTAGAAAGCATAGTGTAAAGCGGTAATGCCAGCGTCACAATTAAGTAAAGTGCGATGACTGCCATACCACCACGCATGATCAGATCATCTCGACTGAGTTTGCCTTTTACGTTTGGTCCTGCTGGTAATTCAGACAAATTAGCTGAGGAGGCCGGCATTAGTCTACCTCCGGACGATCGAAGGCCATCAAACGATCAGCCGGCAGTTCAATCACCATATCCTTGCCTTTTAAAAGTTTAAGGCGGCGGATCGCGTTAATCGAAAAATCAGCCATAAGTCCGGATATTCCAAACTTATTATTTTGAAGGTGACACCGCCAAAATGATCCAAGAAATTCCATTTCTTGCAAGAGAACCTCAATGCAATTGCCGTTCTCTGCATCCGATACATAACCCTCTTCATGTGGTATAATATCTTCGGGTCGGATAGCTGCCACAACCAGCATACCATCATCAAAATTGTGGCTATGACAGGCAAATGTTGTCTCACCAATACTCAAACGGCTGCCGTTTAACACAGTAGATTTAATTTGATTCATTTCTCCAATGAAGTCGGCAACAAACAGGTTTGCCGGTTCGCGGTAAATTTCAGTTGGGGAACCGACTTGTTCGATTATACCATGGTTCATAACTACAATTCGGTCTGCCATCGACAGAGCCTCTTCCTGGTCATGTGTCACCATCACAGTGGTAACGCCAAGCTTGCGTTGAAGCTCCTTGATTTCATGCCGCAAATGGACCCGTACCTTTGCGTCTAAAGCGGATAGTGGTTCATCCAGCAACAACAATCCAGGGTTTGTCGCTATAGCTCTCGCCAGTGCAATGCGTTGTTGTTGACCGCCAGAAAGCTGTGCCGGGTATTTTTGACCCTGATCGGGCAATCCCACTAATTGTAAAAGTTCTCTAACACGATCTGTAATTTCTAATTTACTTCGGCCTGCATTTTCCAAGCCAAAAGCAATGTTTTTATTAATCGTCAGGTTTGGAAACAAAGCATAGGATTGGAATACAATTCCAAAATCACGCTCTGAGGGTGGCAAGTTTGACACGTCCTTGCCATCTTGCATGACCGTGCCCTTAGTCTGCAGGTCAAGTCCTGCAATCGCCCGTAGCAATGTTGTTTTACCGCAACCCGAAGGGCCTAGAAAACAGACAAACTCTCCTTCGTTTATATCAAGTGTGATATCTTTGAGCGCGATGAAACTTCCAAAAACTTTCCAAAGGTTATCAATGCTAAGATATATTTCGCTTGAAGCGTTTTCTTGCGTCACGGGATTGGTCCTTACGTCATCGTATTGGCGCTTATGCACAATCAATCCGACAGTTGTCGAGAATAGTGAGCAATATTAGGCGGGGGCATTTGGAAATTGCGAGGGACAAACTTTGCCCCTCGCAATTAAGTATTATTTAGGATCTGACTTACCGTCATAGCGGCTCTGCCATTCCTTCAAAATAGCAGCACGATTATTTGCTGCAAACTCAAAGTCATTGTCGATCATCGCGTCAAGCAACCCTTCAGGGAAGAACTCAACAGGCTTGGCAACACCAGGATATGCAACAACAGCGTAACCGGTATTGTACATTTCGTTAGCTTGTTTTGTGACTGTAAAATCTACCAGTTTTTTAGCAGCGTCCAGATTTGCAGTGCCTGCAACAATCGCAGTCGCTTCCATATCCCAGCCTACGCCCTCAGATGGCACGATGATTTCAATAGGCGCACCAGCGGCTTTAGATTTTGCACCGCGAAATGCGAATGAAATACCAATTGGAATCTCGCCTGCTGCCGCCAATTTACAAGGTTTGGAACCAGAGTGTGTATAACGTGCAATATTTTCATGCAACGCATCCATGTACTCCCAACCACCGTCTTCACCAAATATCTGCAACCAGCTTGAAACATCAAGAAAGCCTGTGCCAGATGAATTTGGGTTTGGCATAATAAGATGACCAGCATATTGTGGATCAGTTAGATCTTTCCAGGATGTTGGCGGCGTCAGCCCTGCTTTTCCTGCCTCAACGGTGTTATAACACACAGAAGCAACCCAGGCGTCCATACCAACCCAAGCTGGCGGATTGTCTCCATCAACAAACTTTGCGTCAAGTTTATCGACTCCAGCGGGAGCATAAGCGTCCAGCATGCCTTCGGATTTCAACAACAACAATGATGTCGCAGCTAGGCCCCAGATAACGTCTGCTTGTGGGTTATCGCGTTCAGCTAGTAATTTTGCAGTAATGATACCCGTTGAATCACGTACCCAGTTAATTTTGATATCCGGGTTGCTTTCATTAAATGTTTCGGCATAACGCGCGAGATCTTCAGCCTCAACAGCCGTATAAACAGTCAGTTCTGTCTCCGCAACTGCAGAAGTAGCCATCATCGCGCCGACGACTACTGATGTAATATTCTTGGTACTCAGTTTCATTCTTTTCTCCTCTGTTGGTCTTTCATGATCTTTGTCGGATTGTCTTCATATAAGTTATATTGAATTGACTGTAAAAAGGTTGTGACAAGTTTTCATAAACTCGTGCACTGTGGCAGATTAAATCAGCAAGAAAAGTCGATAAAACCTACTAAGTCATTAATTTAGCTTATGATGAAATATTAATTCTGTTCAGCCCCGACGCAAAATATCTCCAAAACAATTTAAATTACAACCTTTAATCTGATCATAACTTATTTATTGTCTGATTTCAAAAAGTTGACGATCTTCAACCTATCACTTTTTTTCACAAATTCATAACACTAATTAAATCAAGCTGACCCTCAACCATCTGCCTTCGGTCTCTCACTTGCTGGATCATAAGGCGATTTAAGACAGACCTTCGCAGAGAGTTTAACACCAGCCAAGTCTATTTCAAATTTATGCATTTTGAGAAAATCCACTGTGATTCTCTCTTTCGCAGTCAAATGACACAGAGCAACACAAGCCCCCAAAGAGTGTCCGTAGGCTGCAGAACGAACTTCACCGATTTCGATACCATCACAAAGCACAGCCTCACCACCCCAAAGCTGAGGGCCATCATCATCAAGGACTAATTGAACTACTCGGGTCCTCATATGTTCAGGATTAACTTTTGCTAAAAGCAGCGCCTCTTTACCTACAAACCCGCATGGCTTCTCAAAATCGACGGTAAAACCAAGGCCAGCCTGAAATGGCGAAATGTCAGGCGTCAGTTCACGGCTCCATGCACGAAAACCCTTTTCCAAACGCAAGCCTTCCAGAGCGTAATATCCCGCATCACGAATACCACTATCAGCGCCTGCCAGCATTAGATCTTCATAAACTCCGACGGTAAATTCGACTGGTACGACAAGTTCCCAGCCAAGTTCGCCGACATAGGTCATCCGATTAGCAATAACCGTCGCGTACCCAAGATCTATTTGTTGCCATGATGCGAATGGGAACGCCTTATTAGACAAATCTACTTTGGTTAGTTTTTTGAGTACATCACGCGATCTTGGCCCCATCAAAGCCAATACAGACCATGCAGACGTAACATCTGTTAGAAAAATATGAGCTTCAGTATCAATGTTTCTGCCTATCCAATCTGCATCCCGCACAGCTTGAGCAGAACCTGTAATCAACATGAATTCCTGCGTCTTCAGTCTCAGGACAGTAAGATCACTTTCATAACCACCACGCTGGTTTAACAAGCCGGTGTAGACAGTCTTTCCAACTTCAACATCGACGTTCCCAGCACAAATTCTATTTAACTGTGCACACGCGTCACGTCCCTGCACCAGAAACTTTGCAAAGGAACTTTGGTCAAAAACTGAAACAGCTTCTCTGGTATGTTTGTGTTCAGCGGCAACCGCATCATGCCAATTCTGACGCCCAAAACTATATTTGATTTCTGCATTTTGGCCACTGGTTGCAAAAAAATTTGGCCGTTCCCATCCCATTTTAGATCCGAATACTGCATTTTTGGCAGCAAGACGATCAAACAGTGCTGATCTACGAAAGGGTCGCGCAGTATCCAGTTCCCGGTTGGGCCACGGCATCGCATAATGCAATCCCAGAGTTTCTTTAACACGATCGTGCAGCCAGCTTGGATTGTTGTTAAAATTTGCAAAACGCCGAATATCAACGGCAAACAGATCCGAGGTAGGAGCTCCCTCAACAATCCACTCAGCCAAAGCTCGGCCCGCTCCACCAGCACTGGCGATTCCCATGGAGTTGAAGCCTGCACCAATAAAAAAATTCTTTAACTCAGGCGCTTCACCCAAAAGGTAATTGTTATCAGGAGTAAAACTTTCCGGTCCATTATAGAATTGACGCACGCCGGTTTCAGCCATTTGTGGCACTCGGATGAGCGCGTTTTCAAGCAATACCTCAAACTGATCCCAATCATCAGGCAAAAGTTGAAAAAAGAATTTTTCAGGAATGCCGTCCATGGCCCAAGGTTTTGCCTCGGGTTCAAAACCACCCATTACCAGACCACCTGTTTCTTCTTTAAAGTAAATGTACCCATCAGGATCACGCAGCACAGGTAGATCTGGGGTAATACCTTCAATTTTCTCAGTTACAATGTACATGTGCTCTGCTGAATGAAGAGGCACATCAACACCACACATTTGCCCTAGTTTACGGGCCCACTGGCCGCCGCAATTGACCACAACTTCAGCAAGAATTGTTCCATGATCAGTGACTACTCCTGTGACCACGCCTTCTTTGGTTAAAATATCTGTTACCTTTACGTCTTCTATGATATTTGCCCCTTTCATGCGTGCTCCCTTCGCAAGAGACTGTGTGAGATCAGTTGGGTTAGCCTTACCATCACCCGGCATCCACAACCCGCCTTTCACGTCTTCTACCTGCATAATAGGCCATTTTTCCTGCGCCTCTGCGCCAGTGATCACGTCAACATCTACCCCTTGAGCCCTCGCTGCAGCCGCCGTGCGTTGCAACATTTTCATCCGGTCATCGCTGCGCGCAACTGTTACAGACCCACACTCTTTCCATCCAGTTTCAAGACCCGTTTCAGAATTCAACTGCTCATATAACTGAGTGGAATAACGGATCAGATTTGTCATGGCAGGCTGACTTCGAAGCTGCCCCACTAGACCCGCGGCATGCCAGGTCGTTCCACAGCTTAATTGTCCTTGCTCCAGTAAAACGACATCTTGGTAGCCCATCTTTGCTAAATGATAAGCGACTGAACATCCAACTATACCACCGCCAATAATTAAGTGTTGCGCTCTATCTGGTATACTCTTTCTGACCATTACCAAGCTCCATGCAAAAGATGTCTAGGATTGTCATCAATAATCCCTAGGAAGCGCCAATTCCAAAGCACCATTGCAGAAGTTTATACTGTATTTGAAATTGTAAATAATAATGAATGTATAGGCTGAGCCTTTGCAAAGCAGAATATCAAATAAGGAATTGATCAGTTTGAATCAGATCAATTTGATGTTGTAGAATTTGATTTAATTTGTCCATTCGTCGGTTAAGTATTAAGACTAGCAACAAGATTGTTAAGGAATTCTGTATTGGGTCTTAGCCCCTTCAGAGGTAATAATAGTCTCAGAAAGTGTTTGTTCTGTGTATTTCATCCGATGACGTAAAAGGCGCAATGTCATTTCATATAAAGTCTCTTGGTACTCTGGGACCTTTGAAACATCGACCATTTCACCCTGTCGTGAGTGATCAAATAGTAGTGGGGGCAAGTCCGCAGCAAATTGCACAAGTGTAAATTGTTCTTCTCGAATAATGGATAGATTACCATTCTTTGTATTAAGGCCAAGGATCCGCTCCCAAACTGTTGGAGCAGTTGGTAAGGCAAAATCAAGCTCTGAAAATGAGTACTTTCGCCAATCGGTTGGTTTCTCTCCATGCAGTATGGGAATCAAAGATCGACCATCCATCGAATTAGGGACGCTTTGCATTACCCAATCAAGAATAGTTGGCGTGATATCGACAGACTCCGATATCATCTCAATTTTTCTACCTGCTTGATCTCCCAACTCGGGAACATGAATAATCAAGGGTGTCTGATACGCAGCATCATAAACACTCAATTTCCCCCAGGAATGTCGATCACCAAGCATTTCGCCATGGTCTGAAGTCAGAATAATCATAGTATCACCATATTGGTCATTATCCTTAAGAAACTGGATAACGCGTCCAATATGGAAATCAACTTCTGTTGCAAGACCTAAGTAAATTGAACGAAGAGCCTGAACATTTTCATCCGTTGCCGAAAGCTGCGGGAAGCCAGTGACAAATTTAGAAACCGGATCCTTTATATGCAACGGTCCAAAAAAAGGATGTACAGCCTCTTCATCTTCTTTTGTTGTCAAACGGGTTGGAAGTGGGAGTTTTGATGGGTCATACATTGTGTTGTACGGAGATGGCGCAACAAGTGGCGGATGGGGACGAATATACGTTAAGTGTGCGAACCAGCTTTCATCCGCATAATTTGTTATTTCTGCAAGAAACCGGTCAGTGAGAAACGCCGTATCACTATGTTCTGCAGAGTAAAAAGCCGGGTCATTAATTTTGGGCGTTCCTCCAGTTTTTGACACCGGATGATAAATATTCTGATAATTAGAGAAATTATAACCTCGGTCCAATAGATGTGACCGCCAAGGATATGACATGCCTTGACGCATCTCGACCACTTCATGAAAGCCAGTCATTGGGTATTCGCAACTTTTAAGGGCTGGGTCATTTTTATCATGAACGCGTGGATCTTGAGACGTGTCTGTATACCCAAACAGCATCGGAACATATCCGGCCTTACGAATTTCTGTTGCCAGATTTGGAATATCATGCCGAAGTGGTGTTCCATTGCGCACAGAACGATGGTTCATGGCATATTGCCCAGTCAAAATGGAAGCACGCGAGGGTCCGCATGGATTGGTTACCGAAAAATGCTTTAGAAAGCTGACGCTATCTTTTGCCAATGTCTGAATATTTGGTAAATTAACATGCTGTGCAAGATTGCCAAAAACACAATCAGCGCGTAGCTGATCTAGAATGATAAACAGAACATTTGCGCGCTTCGGCATTGGCTCACCTTTCTGAACTTTGTCAAAGCCGAACTTAACAGTGAATGTACTATAGACAAGAAAAGTGAGCCAATGTCTGATCAATTTTTCGACCACGTTGCGTCCATTACCGACTTGGTAAAACAATCTGTTCTAGTGAGTTTTCGAAATCTTTTAGAAGTGGAATTCAAGTCCGACGAAAGTCCTGTGACAAAAGCAGACTTGGAGGCTGAGAACCTCGTTCGTCAATATCTGGCGAAACATTTTCCTCAGGATGGAATATTTGGAGAAGAATTTGGTATTGAGGGTGTCGAGCGAGAAAATGTTTGGGTTGTTGATCCTATTGATGGCACGCGTTCTTTCCTGTCAGGCCATCCAACGTTTGGCTTTTTACTGGCACGCCTAAAAGCGGGTATTCCCGAATTGGGTGTAATCGCCATGCCCGCTCTGAACGAGACACTCATTGGACACCGAGGCATAGGAGCAAGCTTAAACGGAAAGCCCGTTCAAGTATCTTCGCAAAAGTCTCTGGATCAAGCCATTCTTTATGTAAATGAAGGCGATAAAATTTATAAAATCCATCCTGAAATTTTCGAGCGCTTAATGAACAGCGGGCAAACCCGGCGTTTTGCATATGACTGTTATCCTCATGCGCTTGTTGCAATGGGGCATGTAGATGCTGTTATTGATTATGACCTTCAGCCTTACGATTATCTCGCAGTGTCAACGGTGGTTAAAGCAGCTGGTGGAATTGCAACAGACTGGAACGGTAATTCGCTAGGGCTAAATTCTGGTACCAGAGCCATGGTTTCAGCCGCAACGCCAGAACTTCATAATGAAATCCTGAATTTGCTTAAAGACGCCTAAATTCAGATCATGAGTTTGATTTACCTCAAAATAATTTTGCACTTCGGTGAAAGACAAATTTAATCTAACGAGCGCTGGGAGTCCTACGATTTTTTGCCAGCATCTTATGGTAGGAATTGATTTCATTTTTGATCTCAGCGTCAGACCAACCGAAGTCCAGCGCGGCTTGAGCTGCAATTTGATCAACCAGTTCTCGACCCTGATCGGCATTCCATCCAACCCCAAGACGCCGTAATAATAGATCTGAAAGATTTGCTGGATTTTCATCTTGAACTGACCGCGTTATTTCATTGAGCAATTCTTTTCCAATATGACCAGAATTGTTTGTCCCCTTGGAAATAGCCGAGCGATACGCAGATTGATAACAAATTTCTTGGCCAGAACCTGAGGGTGGCAGCACTGCTCGCACGCGATCCAATAAACGGTTAGCCACGCGCCGGTGGGTCGAAATTGCACCACCAGTGAGAGTAAACATCCCTTTTAAACCATCATCTGAAGAATCATGAATTTTGATCTCACGGCTGCCCATAGACTCTTCAACGTTATAGGTTAGCGGGTTCACACCCGCCCAGCTATAAAGAATATCCGTACGCGTCAGACCTAAAGCGGGCAAGCAACGATTGGTTTCTCTGAGCATCCAGTCGATTTCCTGATCAGTGGCGAAAACTCCACTTGCATCACCCATATGCGGCGTGCGGGTCAGACCAACATAATGGATGCCGCGCCAAGGCAAGCAATAAAGTGGCTCACCAAGACTGTTATAAGTGAACATACCCCAATCGACAAACTCAGGCGGTAATTGCACTGCAATGTGGATCCCCTTTATACCCATACATTTTTGCGATGTATTTTGCCCAGTACTACCAACGACGGTGTCAACCCAAGCCCCTGATAGATTGAGCACAAGAGTGGAGGTCACTTCCTGCACATTGTCCTTTTTGGACACATCTTGGAGTTTTAATTTCCAGATGTCTTTAGAGATGTCTTGCCGCAGTGATACAACTTTTACGTAATTGTGGACTTCCGCCCCCATACGACGGGCATCAAATAACGCATCCAAGGCAATCCGTTCCGGCCAATCAAATATATATTCGCGAAATACTACAACACTGCGCAACTGTTCAACATCCCTAAACCACGGGGCAATTGGAACTTCATCCAATTGATTTGCACTGTAACGACGATAATCAAGCGGAACACCTGCAGGGCTGGATAGACGCAACATTGCGAATGCAGCATCCAAATGCCATGGCGCATACGTGTCACTCTGATAGATTGGCAAACAAAAATTTATCGCTTTGACACGATCAGGAATCGTTCGGACAATTTCGTCACGTGCAACCATATCATCGCGTACAGTTTTCAACGAACGAAGCAGCTTATTCGGCTGCATTAGGATTTCATAAACGCTTGATCCATTTGCCAGATGACGCAAACCACAGTGCAACAAACGGCTGGACCGACTGCTAGCCCCATTCGCAAAATCTTCTTGATCCACGATTAAAACGCGGTATCCGGCGGCACTTATATGTTGAGCGGCACTGGCTCCATTTATGCCAGCACCAACAATAGCTACATCAAAATGCTGCCCATCCAAGTTATGCATAACCCCGCTTATCAAGCTGACACCGCTATAAGCCCAATTCCAACGACAACAATTAAGGCCGCAAAAAGACGCTGGTTCCGGGGGCCTTCCTTAAACCAAATTACCCCAATTATTGCTGCAAATATTACAGATGTTTCACGAAGGGCAGAAATAATTCCAAGTGGAGCAAGTGTCTTTGCATAAAGAACCATTGCGTAAGCCAACCCAGAAATCACTCCTCCTGCAAAGCCTATGTAAAGAGTTCGTACTGACACGACACGAAGTCGTTTAAATTGTGAGGAGAAAATGAACGCAGCCACAAAAATTTCATTAACAAAGAGCCAACCAATGTAACTCAGAGCATTACCTGAAATCCTGATACCTAATCCATCAACCAGTGAATATGCTGTCACAGCCAAGGCGACACCGACAGCAGCAACTATAGCACTAGGCGGTATTGCACCACTAAAACTGCCACGCGTTAATATCATTATTCCACCGGACACGGTCAAAATTCCAGCCCATGCTAAAACAGGAAGTGTTTCACCTATCCAGATTTGTGAACCCAGCGCTATTAAAACGGGTGCCAACCCCCTTGCTATTGGATAAATGATACTGAAATCACCAATACGATAGGCAGTATTCAACAAGTAATAATAAACCCAGTGAATGATCGTTGATGCGATAATGTAGGGGACCGACTCTATGGGTGGTAGCGGAACCACCATCACGATAAAAAGCCCCGGTATGACATGGCCGAGAGAAATTAAACCAAGAACAATGGCCTTATCATCAGACCCCTTTACCAAGGCATTCCAAACTGCATGCAATAAAGCCGCGGAAAGTACCAAAAGACATATGGCTAAGGTCACGCAACCTCTCGTATCGCGTTCACCACAATATCAAGTGCCCTATCCAGATCAGTACGTGAAATAGTCAGTGGCGGCGAAAGTGTTAGAACGCAGCCCTGAGATATTTTAAAGCTTAACCCAGCACTCAAACACGCATAATAAATTTTTTCTGCAAGATCGTTACCAGGCGTTTTGTCAATGCGATCCAGAACAATCTCGACACCAAACATTAAACCGCGTCCACGAATATCCCCCACGATTGCAAGATCATCCAAACGGTCCTGAAGCTGGCTCATAGCGTAAGTGCCTAATTCTTCCGAACGCGCTACCAAACCTTCTTCCTCAATAATTTCGATAGTCGTTAAAGCCGCGCGGGCAGTTACTGGGTTTTTCTCATGCGTATAATGACCGATAGCAAAATCACCACATACATCCAGTTCGGTCCGTGCAATGCAGGCCGCAATAGGAAGCACGCCACCACCCAAAGCTTTACCTATCGTAACTATATCTGGAATGATGTCATCATGTTCAAACGCGAACATCTTTCCAGTTTTTCCCAAACCTGTTGGAATTTCGTCCATAATAAGCAAAGCACCATGTCGATTGCATGCCTCTCGAACGGTTTTCCAGAAACCTGCGGGCGGCACATAAGGAACAGCACGCATCGGTTCCGCAATCACTGCAGCGACGTCACCTTCACGTCCAAGGACATAATCAACCATATTTGCACAGGCCAGTCCACAAGTTTCCGGACCTACATGATTATAAGGGCAACGATAGCAGGCAAAAGGTGCAACATGCTCGGCCCCTGGCAACAAAGGACCTGCAATGTGACTGCGGAAAGTTGCTTCACCTCCAACACTTGCTGCTCCAAAACCAGCACCGTGATAAGCATCCCAAAAACTGACAGTTTTAAATCGACCCGTCGCTGCCCTGGCAATTTTCAGAGCCACTTCATTTGCATCAGACCCACCCGTTGTGAATAGCGTCTTCCCAAGATTTCCCGGAGCGATACCAGCCAGCTTCTCCGCTAGCTCCACTGCAGGTTCATTGGTAAAACGGCGCGGTGCAAAGGGTAAATCATCTAATTGAGATTTAATCGCCTGAATTAATTTTGGATGACCCCAGCCAATATGATGAACCGAATTTCCATGGAAATCCATGTGACGACGCCCATCCAAATCTTCGATCCAAATCCCTTCTGCTTTAGCGATTGTACTTACGCAGGGACTAGACAGGCTTTGATGTAAAAAGACTGCAGCATCTCTTTTCAAAAGCGGATTAGATTTTTCTCCACTTGTTTCCTCAAGCCATTTTTTACGCACTGGTGAAGTATTAGACTCACCCTCGGTATGTACAAGTGACTGCGACATGCTACCTCACTTAAAAAGGTGAAGCCCTATATCTCGGGCTTCACGTTGGGATAGATTTAGTAAGTAACCTGCTGCCCTTAATTTGGCCAAGGGAGCGAATAAGTCTTTACGTTAGTAAAGAATTTCATCGCTTCAGTAACACCTTCTTTAACAGCATTACCGCTGTCTTTAATCCCACCAAAAGGAGATGTTTCAATCCGGTATCCCGGCTGTTCCCATATATTACAGGTACCAACATCAAGGCCATTAATGTAGGAAATGGCTCTGTTCAAATCATTAGTGCACACACCGGAAGACAGCCCAAACTCCGTTGAATTCGAGATAACCATGACCTCTTCATCATTATCAGGCACGCGTACGATTGGAATAATTGGTCCAAATGTCTCTTCCATTACCAATTCGCTGCCATGGGGAACCTTATCCACAACAATTGGAGGTAGTAATGCACCCTTTCGACCAGGGTGATAAAGGATCTCTGCACCTTCTTTTTCCGCCTGAAAAACACGATTTTCAAAAAGCTCGGCCGCCTGCGCATGAATAACGCACCCAAGCTGCGTTTCAGGATCCTGTGGATCACCAAACTTAATCGCCTTTGCCTTTTCCAGAACCATAGGTACAAACTTGTCAGCAACGCTTTCCTGAACAAGAATACGTTTGATCGCAGTACAGCGCTGGCCTGAATTTCCTGTCGCTCCGGCAACCGCAATTGTTGCAGCTTTTTCCAGGTCAGCATCGGTGAGGTCGTTACATACAATCAGTGGATCATTTCCACCTAATTCCAATGCTTGGCGTTTGTAACCGGCTTTAGAGGCGATTAACTTTCCAACCGGCACACCACCAGTAAACGTGATGATATCGATATGTTCATTCAACATCATCTCCTCACCGATATCTTCTGGCAAACCAGTTACGATTTGGAACATTTCTGGTGGAAGACCAGCTTCATATAGAATGTCTGCCAATGTAATCGCGGTTAGTGGCGTTAATTCGGTTGGTTTACAAACCATGCAATTATTGGTCGCAATCGACGGAGCGATTTTGTGGCTTACCATATTCAGCGGATGGTTAAAGGGCGTAATAGCCGAAATTGCTTTTACTGGTTCGCGCTTGGTAAAGATCTTACGCTCTTTTCCATTGTGCGTGAGATCGCAGGAAAAGATTTCACCGTCATCGTTCAAAGCCTGAGCAGCGGCGAATTGATAAACGTCCTGAGCACGTTTTGTCTCATAAATGGCATGCTGGTGACAAATGCCCAACTCTAACGTCAGCCATTTGGCTAGAAAATCACGCTTTTCTCCAATAAGCTCGCCAGCCCGTTGGAGAATTTGGCTTCGCTCATAGCGGCTAAGTGAAGATTTATAGTTCGCAGCGATCTCAAAAGCTTTGGCCGCATGCTCCGCAGTTCCCGCTGGGACGGTACCAATGACTTCATCAGTATATGGATACTTAACCTCAACTACTTTATCGGTAAAGACTATCTCTCCACCAATCCTCATGCCTTCATGGCGTATCTCTGGTTTGCTCATTATTCCATCCATAATTATAAAGCTGCCGCTATTGTGGCATAAAAGAAAGCATCAAAATTGCGAAGCACAGGCCGCTCTGGCAAAGGCAGTACACGGTTTGCAATAAACGGTACTTCCTGTTCTGTAAGACCACCATGGCTACGCAAAGGTTCATCCAATGCCGCGAGATCGTGACGGTGCTCAGATGTCCCAATGCAGATATTTTCACCAGAAACTAAAATAATGTCACCAATTCTATCGGCTGGAAGTTCATATCGGGCGACAGCTTCAGCCTTGGTTAATACATCAGTTATACCATCCGTTGCACGCAACTTGGAAATAATTTCGCCCTGATTTGCACTTTTAGGCAAATAGGCCGTTGCGAACGAGCCCAATGCACCATGGTGAACGACATATGGATCTGTGATCGGCAGAATTAACCTTGCTTCAGCCTCACCCAGCCATTCGTCCAATAAATCCTGTACATAAACGACAGAAGGACTTCCATCCGCATGATGCTTGGGTTTCATACCATGATCGGCAGTCACCACAATAGCCGCGCCCATAGCATCGAGTTCTGCCAGATACTTATCAAACATTTGATAAAACGATTTCGCCTCGGCTTGATCAGGCCCATATTTATGTTGAACATAATCCGTCGTTGTCAAATACATTACGTCCGGCTTCCACTCACGCAACAGCTTAACACCTGCCGCAAACACAAATTCAGACAGTTCCGCTGAATAAACATCCGGTTTTTCCATACCCAACCAGTCGCTTGCCACTTCCTGGCCGTGCTCCGCCTGAGTGGTTATATCAGATTTTTCCGCTGAAAAGCATTTCGCTCGGTCTTCGTCAAATTCCAGACCTGCCCCAAGTAAAGCACGCAATTTGTCTTTAGCAGTCACAATAGCAACTCTCGCACCAGCTTCATAAAATTTACTGAACAAAGTGGGCGCTCGCAAAAAGCGGACGTCATTCATCATTACTTCTTCACCCGTTTCCGGTTCGTAGAGGTAGTTGCCACAGATACCGTGTACGACGGGCGGACGGCCTGTCGCGATCGACAAGTTATTAGGGTTTGTGAAGGATGGGATTACGGAATGCGCCAGACGATCAGTGCCTGTTTCGCGCATCCGCTGTAATGTTGGCATCAAGCCGTCTGCAATAGCTTTGTCCAGATATTCCGGCTCACATCCATCAAGGCAAATCGAAATCGCACAAACCTTTGGAACAGGATAGGCACGTCCATTGGCCACGATGGGTGATTTAATAGTCATCAAGTGCTTCCTTTGTTTGGATCAGGCGGCCAGCTTGGCGCGCTCTTCAAGTGCAATAGCTGGAGGAGCAGCGCTTGTAACGCCCATTTCTTCCAGTGTTCCTTTAGCCGCAGCAACAACCTGCAACATTACGTTTTCATCCATTTGGCCAATGCAACCAACCCGGAAACTATCTACTACAGTTAGCTTGCCTGGGTAAATTATGAACCCCTTGTTTTTCATAAGTTCATAAAATTTTTCAAATATGAAATTCTCATCCGACGGGCAAAAGAAAGTCACAATGATCGGAGACAGCCACCGGTCTTTAAGTAACGTTTCAAACCCCAGTTCACGCATACCAGACACTACCACATCGCGATTTTCAAAATAGCGATTACCCCGACCAACGACGCCACCTTCTGCCTCGTGCAAACGCAAGGCTACCAGAAATGCAGCAACAACGTGCGTGGGAGGTGTAAAACGCCACTGACCCGTTTTGTTCATATGCGCCCACTGGGCGTGAACATCGAGACTAAGAGAATGACTATTCCCTTTAGCAGCTTCTAATTCATCTTTGCGCGCGATGATAAAACCAAACCCCGGGACACCCTCGATGCATTTGTTCGCCGAACTGACAATTGCCTCATAGCGAATTTCACTTGGCTTTAGTTCAATTGCTCCAAACGCGGACATGCTATCTACCAACAGTTTGCACCCGGCGTTATAAACTGCTTCCGAAATCTCTTCAATTGGATTTAATATTCCTGAACTCGTCTCACAGTGAATAGCAACTACATGTGAAATTGAAGGGTCTTCTTTCAGAATTTTAGCGACTTCATCACCACGTGGGGGTAGATAATCACCCTTATCCAGCAGAGTGTGATCTCGTCCAAGATACTTCAAAGTCTGAGCAGATCTCAAACCATAAGCTCCATTGGCCAAAACCAATGTTTTGCCGTCAAGTGGTATGAATGACGCCAGCATTGCTTCCACGGAAAATGAGCCACTGCCCTGCATGGGTACACAATCAAATTCTTCTTTGCCTTCCCCAAGAAGGTCCAGAAGCCTTGTACGGATTTCTAATGTAATACCGCGAAAGTCATCGTCCCAACTGCCCCAATCACGCAACATTGCTTCTTTAACGGCATAGGACGTGGTTAGCGGACCCGGCGTTAACAAGTAAGGTTCGCCAAGACGCGGTGGTTCAATAGTGATGTCTGGGATTGTCATCAAGAATCTCCGGGAAGTACTAATTTGGAGGCACCATTGCAGAAGTCTATCCTATATGTGAAATTGTAATTAACAATAAATATATAGGCTGAGCCTATACAACCTAGAGGTCTAATAATGCGCCACAGTCAACTACGCGCTTTTCACTATGTGGCTTATTTAGGTGGGTTTTCACGCGCGGCTGAATTTCTTTTTCTGACCCAGCCCGCCATTTCCGAACAGGTTAGAAAATTAGAACAGGATCATGATGTTTTATTGTTTCATAGAGAACGAAAACGGGTCCGCCTTACCAATGAAGGTGAACAATTATTTCGATACACTAAGCAGTATTTTGAGGTTGAAAAAAAAATTGAGGAATACCTGTCGGCAACAAGCGCCGTTTTAGACGGGGAACTCCGGATCGTTGCTGACTCTGCTCACCACATTACGTTTTTACTTGGAAAATTTTGCAAACAATATCCGCATGTTTCCGTGACATTGAACACAGGAAATACAGAAAGTATTTTAGAGAACTTACGTGCCTATAATGCTGAAATTGGCATCGTTGGTGCCGTTCCACAAGGTAAAGATATGGAAATTTTAGATCTTGGATCGACTGAAATTACGGCGTTTGCTGCAAACGATTTTCCATTGAATTCAAAACGATCGATTACGATTAAAGACCTTTCCAAATTACCTTTGATTTTTCGCGAAAGCGGATCAAAGACACGTCAAAAGCTGGTGGACGAAGCCAAAAAACATGGCATTAATCTAAAGCCTGCAATCGTTGCGGAAGGGCGAGAGGCCGTCCGTGAAGTTGTTGCTTCTGGAGCGGGTATCGGATTTGTTTCCCAAGCCGAATACGGCAGCGATGACCGGTTTACAAAACTGAAGCTTCGGGACGTCAATATCCAAATGAGTGAATCCATTGTTCATTTAACCCAGCGCGGCGATGTGAAAGTCATTCGCATATTTATGGATTTTGCCAGAGAAATGTTACCAAGGGTTTAGTCTTATTCAGTAACTGAAAATGCGGGAACAAATAGCCTGAGTACGCATTATTAAAACAAAATTCGTACAGTTTTTATAGCCTCATTTTCAATCAGAAGTCCCCTGTTCTTCCTCTTCCTTGGCATCAAATCCACCAAAGTTTTTGAATAGATTTGGATCTCCAAAAATATCATCATATTCTTTTTTCTCATCCGCCTCACCATTTTCTGACGATGTTTGGCCAGCTACTTCGGCGTTATTTTGTAATAGCTTTAACTGCTCTGCAAAATTAGACTGCTTTTCCTGTTCTTTAGTAGCAATACAGACGGATCCATACAGCCCTTTCTCCACCAATTTATTAAAGCCAAATATGCAAATTATGATGATAAATATTATAACAAAGATTGATTTTGGGATCGTACTTGTACTTTTCCCATTTCTTAAGAGGCGTGAATCTTGCGTCTGGGCAAATAAAGCCTCTGCTGCAAGCTTCTTTTTCTTTTTGTCTTCTCGTCTTCTGAGAATTTCGTATGTTATTGTTACTGCTAAGGTTATTAGGATAATCACTAGTGCAAGCGCGCTAATTGCTGGGCTTATGCCAAGGCGAACTTTTGATGCAATAACAGTTGTTAAAGTTTGGTCAGATAAAATACTAAAAACTGTAGTGTTGTAGTTTTCAAAGGAGGCCAGAAACGCTATTACGCATGACGAAGCAATCGCAGGCATCAAGTAAGGTATTAATATTTTGAAAAAAACTTGAGTTTGGCTCGCTCCAAGATCTAACGCAGCTTCTTCTTGAGTTTGATCGAACCTTTGTAATCTGGCTACAAAAATTAAAAAACAATAGGTGGAAATAAAACAGGTCTGAGCCAATATAGTCAAGAAAATCCCGTTTCTTCCTAGTTCAGTGGCAAAGCCACCACCGCCCATGGTGGCAATACGGTCCCAAAGAACTACCGTAGAGATCCCAATAATAACGCCTGGAAATAGTACTGGCATTATAGATATGGAATAAAAGGCTGTACGAAACCTACTATGAACTTGCGTCAAAACTAGAGCTGCCGACAAGCCTATTGGGACTGATAGAAGAACGACGCCTAATCCAATTTGCAACGATGTAATTAAACCTTCATGTAGCCGCCAATCTGTTGCCAATCCCGCAAGATGTTGTCCATCATAGGCAATTTTACCTTCGTTAAACCATCGCAGACTGAAGCATTCCCAGGGGGTTACTGATGGGAATTCGGCGGAATTAAAAGCAGTGATGCTCATTATGACAAGCGGACCAAATAGGTAAGCAAAGAATATAAAAATATAAATACCCAATAAGATATTTAAAGCTTGTTGAGATTTCATCGGACAATCTCACCTATTTTTACTTTAAAGATTCTCATCATTAGAAGCACAAAAACAACTGAAACTGATAGTAATACAATTGAATAAGCAGCTCCCCTTGGCCAATTATCATTCATATTAAACCATTGATAAATTAATTGGGTAAACCAAAATGTATTCGGGCTGCTAAGCACTACTGGAGTAGCTAATGCACCAGCGGTCAACATAAAAACCATGGTGCAACCAGATGCAATCCCAGCCTTGGCGTGTGGAATAACGATACGGAAATGAGTTCTAATCATCGATGAACCCAAATCTTCAGCCGCCTCAAGCTGATTTTTGTCCAGAGTTTCTATCGCATTGTAGAGAGGGAAAATCATCAATAAAATATATGCATAGTTTAAGCCAGTGTAGAGAGCTACATCCATGGCTATAAAATTTATTCCGGTATCGATAACGCCCAATTTAATAAGAACATTGTTAATAAACCCCTCGCCAGCAAATAAAATACGGAGTGCGAAGGAGCGAAGAAGTTCATTTATCCAGAAAGGAATTATTAAAGAAACGATCAATAACCTTGCTGTATTGGGTGATGCGACTTTGGCGATGTAAAACGCGATAGGGTAACAGAAGCAAAGATTAATAAGTGTAATTAGAATGGCGGTTAGGATCGTATCTAAAAAAACCCCGATATCTACATAATTATAACTTTCCCCACTTGTTTCAGAACCAAAAAGAAAATGTTTGTAATGGACTAATGTATAAACGTCGTCTGGGCCGCCTCTCAGCAGCGGGGGTATGTTAGGACGGAATGATAGATCCAACATATATAATTGAGGAATGACAATAAGAAAGACAATCCAAAACCCAATAGATATCAGCAGATAAGTTGATATGAGGGGACCATTTTTATTAAAGAAATAATTCATCCTGGCTCTCTCTAATCCACAGCCAATGGTCCTACGGGAAGGACAATTGCATCTCGTGAGGAGAATTTCAATTCAACATTCTTTGAGTTTGACAGGTCCGCAGTATCCACAGCATTAGAAACGCTACAACGGACATCCTGTTTTTCATTGATGTTTAAATATATGTTTTTTAAGTTCCCCTCGAACTCAACAGTTTTAACCGCAGCAGTAAAAATATTGTCTGCCTGATTATTTTGATCTTTAAGAAAAATAGACTCAGGGCGTACAAACATTATTACTTCATCATTTTTCTTAAAGGTATGTTTTTTGCCTTCGCCCAAATCACCAGCCTTGGCTAAAAAATTATTTCCAATAGCCGATACATTTACCATGTCACCATCAACAGCGCTTATAGTTCCATAGAACGCGTTATTCTCACCAACAAATGTTGCAACAAATGGAGTGTTCGGCGCTTCGTAAACACTATTACATGACCCAATTTGTTCCAACTCACCTTGGTTCATAACTGCAATTCGATCTGACATCGTAAGAGCTTCACCTTGGTCATGAGTAATGTAGATGAAGGTGATCCCAACTCTTTTTTGGATCTCTCTCAACTCTGTTCTCATTTTTTGGCGCAGTTTTAAATCCAAGGCGGATAGAGGTTCATCTAGAAGTAGAACTTCCGGTTCGATTGCCAATGCACGCGCAATTGCCACTCGTTGTCTCTGTCCACCAGATAGTTCATGAACCTTTTTATCGCCCTGTCCACTCAAGGCGACCAGTTCTAAAAGTTCATCAGCGCGCTTTCTTCTTTCTGCCTTGCCAGATCCTCTGACTTCCAAAGAAAATGCGATATTGTCTGCCACAGACATCAATGGAAACAAAGCAAGGTTTTGAAATATCAGTGATGTTGGTCTCTTATTTGGTCCAATTCCGGCCATATTCTGACCACCAATAAGGATATTTCCATCAGACGGGTCGGAGAAGCCAGATATTGCGCGCAGTAAAGTTGTTTTTCCACAGCCAGAGGGACCAAGAAAACTAAAGAACTCACCTTTTTCAATTTTGACACTAACATTTTTTGCAGCATAAAAGTTTCCAAAAGATACGGACACATTTTGTAATTCTACATCAGCACTCATAGGTCAAATCCTTGCAACACTCTCTAACGATTATATAAAAAACCCAGTCGAAAAAAGAGCGCCCTGAATAATCCAAGGCGCTCTAATTTTTACAAATTAAAATTTTTATGCTGTTTCAAATTTATTTGCATATTCAGCCCGTGCATCCGCAAACCACGGTGGCTCAGGAGGCCATGGGTTCAACTTAGATGCTGTATCCCCAGGATATACTGCCTGCGAAATAGCCTTTGTCTCATCGGTATAATAATCCGAGGCACCAATAACAGCCGAGTTATATCCAATTTCATTGATCGTTAGACCACCTACTTCTGGAGTGAAACTGTAATTGATAAGCGCATAAGCTTCATCGATATTTTCTGCTTTTGCTGACATTGTTATTCCGTCGACCCAAGCGAGTGCACCCTCTTTAGTTGTTTGGTAGGCAACAGGCTCTCCTGCTTTCATCATAGATACGATTGGTCCGTCCCATGTTTGACCCACAACAACGCCATCGGAAGTGAAGCCCTGTTTCTGAGGATCTGCACCTGACCAGAATTTTACCAAGTTGGACTTTTTAGAGATACAATAGGCAGTAATTATTTCCCAATTCTTTCTCATAGTTTCTTCGTCTTTATAAGAAGACCAGAAATCCATCTTACCTTCAGCATGCATCCATATTCCACAACCGGTCATCATTGAATATGTTCGGCCCATCATGAATGCACCGTCTATACCTGGGTTTGGTTCCCATATATCTCCAAAACTTGGTAACCCATCAGGTGTCCATTTATCAGTTCGCCATGAGATAGACTCTGTACCCCAAAGCTGCGGCAGCCAGTGTGACCCTTTATTCCCAAAGTTCCAGTCACGCTCTCCAACGGCGACCATGCCGGGATTAACATTACCAAGGTTTGTTACTTTGTTCATGTCAAATGGTTGAAGTACGCCTAAGTTCTCCCACTGAAGCGCTCTCATATTTGTTGGGCTTGCTAGATCATAACCAGCACCACCACCAGCTTTCATTTTTGAAATGATCTCGCCGTTATCGCCAATTTTTGTGTGATTTACTTTAATACCTGTTTTTGCTTTGAAATCAGCAATCACTGAGTCTGGCAAATATTCGCCCCACATCAGTACGTTTACTTCACCACTCGTGGCAGCAAATGCGTTTTTTACAAACATTGGTGCAACTGGTGTTAGTGAAGCGAAGGCTGCGCCACTTGCTAAAAGTGTGCGGCGGTTAAACTTCTTAACTGCTTTAGCAGTTTTCTGAGTGGGATTCTTAACTTCGTTCATAGTTCCCTCCTTTTTCATTGGTTGAGACCAACACACAATTTTTCAAAAAACAAACAAAATATTTGAAGTTAGTGTGAATTATGCTCCTTATTTTATAAAATTTTAAGGATTAACCTTTAATAACGTATATTAAACAGCGCATTAAGGTTAGTTATGTTTTAAAGAAGGCCAACATAATATTTAATTGGTTTACATGGAAGCGTTGATCAATCACGAGTTATCCAGCGCGTTTATTTGTAAATGACTTAGCATAATCTATGCCCTTGCTCAGTTTACATCCTCTAATTTTGAGTTCATTTTTGAGCATGAACTAAATTTTCAACCGTTTCTGATAGAACACACATTAATTCAAAAACTAGTGATATTGCCAACCAAGCAGTACCGCCTGCAGGGTCTAGTGGTGGGGAAACTTCAACTAAATCAGCGCCTATGAGGTTTACGCCTTTTAGTCCACGTATTACCTGTTGCGCTTGAAAACTATTAGGTCCACCAATTTCTGGTGTGCCGGTTCCTGGCGCAAAAGTTGGGTCAACAAAATCAATATCATAAGTGCAATAGGTTGGTGCCGTCCCAACAATCTCACGAACTTCGGCCATGACGCTAGAAACTCCACGCTCAAATAATTCCTCAATGCGGATGATCCTGATACCTTGAGCCATACCCCATTCAATATCATCAAAATTATAAGCGGTGCCACGAATGCCGACTTGTACAAAGCGTTTTGGATCGACAAGGCCCTCTTCTATTGCTCGGCGAAACGGGGTGCCGTGAGTGAATTTATGGCCTCCAAAATAGCTATCAAATAAATCTGTGTGGCTATCAAATTGGATCAAGCCCACTGGTCCGTCATTTGCCAATGCGCGTAAAATAGGGAGCGTGACTAAATGATCACCTCCTGCCGTCATTGGGACAATATTTTTTTCTTTCATGACTGAAATAAAATCTGTCACACGATTGAGGCTATCTTGAATATCTACCGGGTTTGGCGGCACATCGCCCAGATCGGCGCAATTGGCTCTGGCAAAGGGTGAAACGTTGGTCACCGGGTTCATTGCCCTGATCATCGTTGAAAGATCACGCAGCTGCCGGGGCCCATGTCTTGCACCTGGTCTATTTGTTGTACCGCCATCCCAAGGTATGCCCAATAAGCCTATATCTACCTCATCAAAGCGAGGGTGCTCTGGATTAACAAAGGGGAGCCGCATGAAAGTTGGCACACCAGCAAAACGAGCAAGCTCCATTGCCGAAATCGGTTGGAAAAAGGGGTCGACATCGTGCGTCATAATGGGTCCTGATGAGTTTTTGTTATTGTCAGTATTGCTTTAAACATATCCGGTTAAATGTTGGTAACAACCCCGCGAGTGCGAATGTTTTTCAACAGTAGCCTTGAGTTATGCACTCTTAAATTGAATGGAAGATGATAATTATATCTGCAATATTTAATAAACCGCTGATGCTTATTCTAAACTACAGCAGCTGCTTTACACATGGCTGTTAATTTTTCCTCCGCCAGTGGTGCTGGTAAAAGACCAAGTCCGCAGTCGGGCGCCACAATTAGCCGATCTCTATCAATATGATTTAGTGCAGACCTCAACCTTTCAACAACTTCCTCAACTGTTTCCAAGGTGCTGGATGCAATTGCCACCGATCCAAAGATAACGCTTTTATTTTTAAATTTCTCCAATAATTTCAGATCATTACAACAATGCTTGTCCTCAATTGAAATTTGATCAAAGGCAGCCTCATCAATAGCTTGACTTAGTTGATCATAGCTTGAAGGGTCGGCTTTTTTATAATTATCATCGTCTAAATGATCTGGATATCCGCAACACATATGTACAATCCGAGCAACTGATTTCGGTACTCCATAAAAACATCTTTCCAGACCTTCCATACCAAAATCAAGAGCATCTTCTACTGAACGGGCAAACAACGGTTCATCAATTTGAATATGTCTACATCCGGCCTCTACTAGTGCCAAAACTTCTTCATTAATCGTGCTCGCGAGAGCTGCATTTAGTTTGGGGCGGTCATTGTAGAAACAATCAGCAGTGGTATCCATGATTGTTAAAGGGCCAGGCAGCGTAAACTTCACAGGCCTTGAACTGACATTTTGGCTTGCTGAATAATCATGCACACTATAATTATTATTGTAGTGGCTAATTGGGCTCCTAATGGCTGGTAAATCTGTTTCATATGCTCCATCTCGAAGCACGCGGTGTTCCAAATTTTTGAAGTCAAAACCACTTAGGTGCCGGCAATGGTAGTGGATGTAATTTTCACGTCGCACTTCGCCATCTGTTGGAATTAAAATTCCTGAACGGATCTGAATATCCAAAACTTCTCGGGCTGCGCGGATAAACAAATCTTCATGCGCATCTTTGTTTTTTTCGACATCCTTTGAGTATTGATAGGTCGTCTCCGAGGTATTCATTCCACCTGTTTCCCGGGATAAATCAAACCAATCGCGCACAGGGACATAATTTGGCTTTGGAAAGGCGCCAATTGTTGTCGTAATAAGAGGCGTTTTCATTTTAATTCCTTTGATAGTTTCGCATGAACCTTAAATCATAAATTCATTATTTCAATCATGACCAGTTACTAAACTAGCTGAAAGTACGATTTAACCTGATTGATGCTCATGACAAAATCTTTGAGAAATCCAAAGCCTAAATTTTGAGTTGCCCCCATTACCTTATACAAAAAACAATTAATTTTGAGTTTGGAGATTAAAAAATTCAGTTATAAAATAGAAATCCCATACTTAGAAACTTTTTCTTAAGAGACTTGTAAGAAAAAAAGGCGATACCCTAAGGTACCGCCATAACATTGAAAATTTCTGGGAGGAAAAATTTTCAAACCAAACAAACGTTCAGGGAGGAAGCATCTGTTATGTATAACATGCCTGAAATTCTGCGATGCAGCAATCACCAATATTGCATTTCCGCCATGCAAAATATGCATAAGTAACTGCAATACATGTATTAAATATGCGGCAACGAGTCAGGTTACTGATTAATAACTTATCACTTTATAAACAAGAAATGTCTTGCAAATGCCAGCATGCGCTTGAGATTAAGTGGCTAGGCTTTCTGTTTGGGAGGAGAGTGAGCCTAGACGCACAACTAAGATAGCTAATTTTTCTTCTTAATCATCGGGGTTCTACTGAATGAACGGCTTATTAGTCTGGCAGTAAAATTACGGTTACGTCTATGCTTCTTCTTTCGCTGTAAAAAAACTACGAAAACCGAAAGAAATGAAAATAATATTAATTCAAACATGTATCGTCGCATTCGATTTAGAGATCATCAAGCTTTCCTTTTAGTAACGATCAGTTACTTGATAATCCAAAAGTTTTTCGAGGGCACTCCGTCTTTATACATAAGCAATTGCTTGGGACCTATACGCACAAACTTCATGCAGGTCTCACCACTATCCCATTTTTCACACCACTGATTTCCTTCAACGTACCAAGTACTTTGGTATTTTTCCTTTTTTTTCCATATGCCAGCAACCAATCCCTTCTTACTGCCATCGTTGTCACTGTACGCTTGGGTCCACTTAGATTTATTATCTTTGTCCCAAATTCCTGAAACTTGGCTTCCTGGCAATGTGTCCAATAATTCTTTTTGACTCATAAACTGCTGTGCCTTGGCCTCAAAAACAGTAAGTAAATACAAACTTAATGCTAAAGCAGCCAACAATTTAAGTGATTTTAAAGCTCGTAAAAACAATTTCATCTCCTGTTTCTGATTAGCAAATATCGTAATAACACTGTGGAAAAAAATTCCATAATATCGAATCCATTTCATTCAAAAACCGTACTCAAACCAATATTACAAATTTCTCAATGAACGTAGCTGCAGTTTAGATCTAAATATTGAACGCTGGGCAACACAAACGACCTGATCCTATTCTCTTACAAAATACATTTTATTTAACAAACAAATTTCACTTATCGTCGCTTCTGCTATTCACGCAGTTTGTAATTTTTAAGAAAAATGTTTCTGATAATAGCTTTCTCGTTCAGATCTCAGCATACTGACTGTTTCATCAACGAAAGTATTTCTTTCATCTCTTGTGCTAAAAACCCAAATGCAAACAGTATCTTTACTATGATAAATTGCTTTAAGTTCGTCATCTATTTCACACAATGAAGGTGGTATATCTACCCGAATACAATACATTATATATACATCACTCCCATTCAATCCGGATCATAGCTTCGTTCCTGCGCATAAAAAACGGAGTAAGCGGTCCGTTATAAGTGGCACGCACAGGTTGGCCCGTCACCGACACCTGATGCTTTTCTAAATCTGCAAGCAATTTAACTGAATTAGATTTGAAGTTACGATCTGACGCGCGGCCACTATAAGTTCGAACGGCATAGTAACCCCCTTTCACAGTCGCTAATTCGACACTTGGATCAGTTGGACGAGGAGCCGTGCCAATAGTATAAGATGCAGGTAGAAAAAAGCGCATCATTTTGTTTTCAAATGTTACAGGAACCGTCATTTCTATTTTTTCTGACTGCGTAACGGGGGCTGTCATTTCAACCTTAATAGAAGTGGTATTTGCACCAGATATGTAATTAAAGAGACGTCTAAATGCGCTACTAGAGCTACCGGTTTGATCTGTTTGTGCAACCAAGCGGTCACCGTAATAACGAACTTCATAATCCGGTTTTTTTTGTACTACATCGTATTCCGGTTCTTCATAAGCCATAGCTGCACAAGCTCCAAAATTTATGAGAAAGACTACTAGTGTGGCCAGTTGTTTGTATTGCCGTTTTTCACTCATCATAATTTTTAATATATTAGAAAAAAACAACTGTGACATTTAACTAAATCTCCTGACAAAAACCTTTTAATTATTGGAAATAGATAATGGGTAAAAGCCCTCAAGTGACATTACAAATCACTTAACATGATAAAAATTAATTTTTAATTGATATGTTTTTCTACAATCTAACTGCAGACTTCTAAAAACTAAAAACCCACACAGATATAATTTAAAATACCTCATTATTGGAATTTTTTATCAATTTTATAAGTAAATCCAGCATATAATTTTTTTTTCAAATAGGGTATCCGTTTCTTTCAATTCCACTGTATTGTGAAAATAATCAGAAATTAAATAGGGGTAAAATTATGAATAAACTCTTACAAAGAGTTGCGTTTGGCGTGGCTTTTGCCGGCATTAACTTTTCCACAGCCACTGCCGAAGAATGGCGTTTCAACAATTTTCTTCCAGAAACTAGGCCCGAATCTGCGCAGCTTGAACAGTTTGTGACAGAGGTAAATGAGGCGCTTCAAGGCGAAACCGAGCTCAAACTGTATAGTGGTGGTTCACTTGGATTGCCCAACACAGATACGCTTCGGTTCCTTCCTAAGGGCGCAGTAGAGATGAGCCTGATGTGGGCAAACTATCTCGGCCGCGATGCACCCGCGCTAAGCTCGGTTGTAGTACAAGGCACGATAGGGTCGATCGAGGAGTTTGAAAAAGCAATTCCAACAGTACAGGAAATCTACGAAGAAGAATTTGCCGAATGGGATGTGGCTTCTGTGGGATATGTCGCTATTCCAATGTTGTCCGTCTCTGTTTTTTGCCGAGAAGACCCAGTGCACACAATTGAAGACCTTAAGTCTAAAAAGTTGCGTGTTTGGGCCCGCGATCAAGTTGAGGCGTTTACTCGTCTGGGTGTTTCCGCGCAAATTATTCCACAAGACGAAATGTATGTTGCCATGAAAACTGGTGTGGTCGATTGTGCGTTATACCCTGCACTTTATGCACACACAGTTTCCCTACAGGAAGTATCCAAATATGCCTCTTTCCTTTATCCAATGGCTTCTGGTCCATACGTAATCGGCGTTGCTCAGGACCGTTGGGATGCAACAGATGATACCATCAAGGCAGCGATCAAAACCGCTGCTGATGACTTATGGGACCGCACCAACCAATATGAGGCCGACTATCAGCGTGAACTTGATGCTCGCGAAAAGCTGACGGCAGGTGGAATTGTTTGGGGCGATGATTATTCAGATGGTGATCGCGCAGCATTTGTCGGTGCCGTTACTGAAATCTGGGCGGAGTTGGCAGAGGAAGCAGGCGGTAACGCACCAGCTTATCGAGATCGGGTTTTAACAGCATTAGGCCGTTAAAACCTGATGATAAGCAGGTTGAAGAACGCCGTATCGCTGGGGCTAGAGTATCTAGCCCTAGCACTTGCTGCATTAGCAGCTATCGGACTGACTTCGATTGTAGCAATCATTGCCACTAGCGTCATAATGCGTAAATTCGCCAATACCCCACTTCACATCACTGAAGAAGTCGTTGGCCTACTTTTGAGCGTTACGTTATTTTTAGGCCTACCGATTGTTACATTTCGCACCAAGCACGTGCAGGTTTCACTTTTAACCACTTACGTAAGTGGGATAACGCAAACCGTGTTACAAACCGCAGGACTGGTCGTAGGTATCGTGTTTTTTGGGTGGCTAATTTTGGAAACAATTCCATGGTTTGAATTTGCTTTTAAACGCAGCTTAAAAACAGAAACCACCCGCATCTTACTTTATCCATGGATGGCGCTGATGCCGCTGTCTTTAATTGTAACAGGTCTAATATTAATTGCACGACTAACGGGTTTCATAGACAATCAAACAAAAAATAACCTCAAGGTTTCCATTAAACGAGAGGCTCCTTAATGTCCCTCTGGTTTGCATTAGTTGGCGGTGTCATCGCCACAGCCGGCACAGGCGTTGCACTGGGTGCTGCACTTGGATTAACTGGGCTTTTTATCCTGCATTTTTACTCCAATGGAGCGACTTACATCGCAATTGACGCAATTTGGAATGTGTTTAATTCCTTCACACTTAGCGCTGTACCAATGTTTATCTTACTTGGTGAAATCTTATTGCGTAGTGGGATTAGTGAGCGAGCATATTCTGCCTTTTCCCCAATTTTTCGCAGAGTTCCAGGCGGGCTGCTACACACCAATATTGCGGTTTGTACATTATTTGGGGCAGTCAGTGGATCTAGCTTATCAACTGCCGCGGCTGTTGGATCAGTGGCCTATCCAGAAATGTCCAAACGAGGCTATGATAAGGACACAGTTGTGGGCAGTCTTGCTGGCGGTGGCACACTGGGCCTGCTTATTCCACCTAGTTTGTCCTTTTTGATCTATGGCGCATTAACTGAAACCTCCATAGGCCGCTTATTTGCTGCAGGCATCATTCCTGGCATTTTAGTGGGTACAATGTTTATGATGTACCTCCTGATTAAATGCATACGTAATCCTATGATTGCGCCTCGCGATCCTGACCGATCCTCAATAATTGATATCTTTAAGGGTTTTCAGCACATCTGGCCTCTTTTGGTGCTGATCTTTGCCGTAATAGGCTCCATTGTTGGTGGTATAGCCACACCAACAGAGTCAGCAGGCATCGGTGTGGTACTCGCCATAATAATCTGTTCTATTTGGGGTGATTTAACATTCAAAAAGCTGCTTGAGGCAATCTACCAGTCAGCACTCCTTTTTTCCTCCATCGGTTTCCTCGTGTTAGGCGCAACGATCCTTGCCCAATCCGTTAGTATCCTCGGACTGCCTCAACAAATTTTGGAAAACGTTGCTGAAAGTGGTCTTGATACCTACAGCGTTCTATTTATCGTAATCTTAATCTATCTGATCCTTGGGTGTTTCTTTGACGGGCTATCCCTGATGATCATGACGCTACCCGTTGTGTTTCCACTACTTACCGGACTTGGGTTTGACCCAATTTGGATTGGTGTAATTATCACTATTGTGATCGAAATCGGACAAATAACACCGCCCGTAGGTCTAAATCTATCAGTGCTGACCGCGCTCACTAACAATGATGTATCATTGGGCCGCGTAGCCTATGCTACCGTACCATATTGGCTAATCCATCTGTGCGCGATTGGCATTCTTACTCTGTTTCCAGTGATAGCGCTTTTCCTCCCAAATCTGCTTTTTTAAGGAGCGAAAAAATTATGATAGAGACCACAAAACCCAGAATATTTGGGCCTATTTTTGCCTACTTTGACGGTACAAAAAAAGTTAATTACTCAAGCAAAAAATCCAAACGGACGGCACATCCTCCTGACGGCACTCCAGTTGATATGATGTTAGCCTCACTCGCCTATTGCATAGTGATATCAGTTATCTGGGCAGCTAAAGATTACGACGTCACACCACATCCTTTTAAAGTAAAGGTCACAGGCACCAAAGCGCTCAATGAGCCAGGGCGTGTCGCAATGATTAATGTTACATTAATCGGTATTTTGGTAGATGACTTCGCACTATCAACCCAGATAATGAACAAAGCAAAGGCTATGTGTACAGTAAGCAACACTATGAACTGCGACGTTAACGTTTCCATGGATGCTATAAATGGCTGACACCCCAATCTCCGGTGGGGAGGTTCCTCTCGATGCCTACACAACGTTTGAGATGTTGGAAGATAACCCTGTGGCAGTTTACGCTTGGCTTCGGAAAACAACGCCTATTGTACGGCTTCAAGCCTTGGGTGGGCGCATTATTTTCACAAAGGCTAAAGACGTCACCCGCGTAAAAACAGATGCAGAGCATTTCTGGTCAAGTGATACCACTACCCCGATGCAACGTGCCTTTGGCGGTCATACACTGATGCGGAAAGACGGCTGTCAACACCTACGCGAGCGCCACGCAATGGAGCCTGCATTAAAGCCAGAATATTTAGAAAATTGGTCTGCTGCTTTTAAACAAATAACCGACAATCTTCTCGATAAAATAGTTTCACAGGAGACCGTCGATCTGGCGTCAGCTTTTGCAAAGCCACTTTCAGTAGGTTACTTAAAATGCGTTCTTGGCATAGACGACGTAAGCTCAGGCCATCTGTTTAAATGGGCCAACGCACTGGTGCGAGGCGCTATGAATGCTGGCAACGATCCTGAGATATTCTTCAACAGTGATCAGGCAAATACAGAGATGAATGAATGCTTTGACAGGATGATGGAACAGCACCAAATTTCACCCAATAAATCAGTTTTATCAGCCATGGTGAATGCTCAAAGTCCCATTGCACTATCACAAATCAGAACAAACATGAAAATCTGTATTGGGGGTGCAGTAATTGAAACACGGGATGCGCTGCTTTCCACAATATACGGCCTGCTAAGCAACCCTGAACAACTCCAATATTGCATAAACACTAATAACTGGTCGCTTGCTTGTGAGGAAGGTTTACGTTGGGTTGCGCCTATTCAAGCGAGCCCACGAATTGTTAAAAAAGCGATGGTGATGCGGGGCCTTTATATTCCCGAGGGAGAAACTGTAATGGCGGTTCAAGGGTCAGCCAATCACGATACAGAATTTGGACCAGAACCAGAGCGGTTTAACATTCACCGAAACACGAAACTTCATCAATCTTTCGGGGAAGGCGCACATGCCTGTCCGGGAGGCTCTGTTTATAGACTTTTAGTTACGCAAATTGCGTTACCTAAATTATTTGACCGTTTTCCAGAGCTTAAAATTGCAGAACCAGACCAGATAGTCTTTAAGGGCTTCGCATTTCGAGGACTTAAAGATTTGCAAGTTGAACTGTCAAATACAGCCTAATTTAAACTCAAAACAAGCACAAATAGGACCAACATATGTAATTTAATTATAGCTTTTATAGACAAAACTTTTTCATAACTAAGTGTGCGTTGTAAGTATGATTTTATTCACAGAATGATGGGCATCTCACGTGCATTTTTTACAGGAATTCCGTACAGATGATAGCTCTACGCTGGGGTCTATGCCACCACTCTATAATAGCCACGAATATCACCAACTTTTTTAATTTTTTCATTTTTTTCAAGACTTTTCAAAGCCCGAAAGAGAGAAGGTCTCGAACATCCACTATTTAAAGTATGTCCTAAAATCTCTTTAGTTGTTACGTTATGATCTGTATTTTCTAAGTCTGCTATGGAAAGTAAGACTGCTGTTTCTATGGTCCCTAGCTCGTTAATACCCAAATCTTGCTCCATTTCGAAGAGCAAAATGCGAAGACTCGCTAGTTTTTTTAGCGGTGTTTTCATCCAGAATTTTTCCTACATCTTTAGCAATGACATTGACGACTATAAACCGAATATGAGTGATTTTTCAAATTAAAATTTCACTTGTTCCTTTCATCAGACAATTTTTTACCAAAGGTGTTATATGATTATATGTCAAAAAAAGCGACTAAATGAGTCTCAAATAAGTCTATCAATGTCTAATATTACTGCAACCAGTGGCAGGAAAAATATCTAATTCTTATTATTTTAGATAATTAACTAAGCTGCTTATTGAAATTTTCAAACAGCCGAAATCCGTACATTAACAACAATAAACAGGTTATTAACCCCAACATATCGCCAAATATATAACCCACCACAGATGTGATAAACACATCATCATATTGTATGGAAGACAAAACCAACCCGTTACACAATGACGATAGAAACCCTGCAAAAACAAGAAATTTCCACGAACGTACAGATGGAAACCTATTTTGTGAACCAATAATAAATGATGCTACATAGAAACCTGCATAACAGGATAACAATCCAGCAATTGGGGTTGACCAATGCAAACTCGTCCCAATTTGATTTGATAATATCACCATCAGATAGCTTGCCGGCAGCAGGTAAAAAATGGCTCTCCAGCCATGATAATAGAATGCTAAAATGCGAATTCCATGCGGCAGAAACAAAACTCCAATATTTATCGAAAGGCTGCCAAAAAGCATTTTCTGCAATGGCATTACCAAACCCATCGTTAAACAACATGAAATGATGTAAACTAGACTAAGAAGGACAAATGTGCCTATTTGGTCTTTCATTTGATTTTCCAACCAACTAACCATTATTCAGCTTACTAAGGCTGTTATTTTTTTTCAATAGCAATGATAAGGCAATATTTATATTAAACAGCGCAATACTGCCAACGCTTAATTTTTGGACTTTTCCGCTTAAAAATTAACCATTAATAAAATAGATGCTTTTTATTTACCTCCTCAATTCTCATATCTTGCCCATTAAAAGGAACCCAATAAAACATTTCCAGGCATGCTTTGGAGATCTAAGTGAACGCACATATTCCGGTAAACCAACCGCCCGCACACCAACGCGCCCGAGGGATATTAAACATAACAGCCTCACGCCATCCAAAAGACATTACACGACTAAAAGATTTACACCAACAAGCTTCGTACCGCGCAATTTTTCCAAGGAACACTGGAAGCAGTGTTGAAGCAGTGATCATAAATACTGCAGGTGGTGTAACGGGTGGGGATAAGTTTTCTACATCAATAACAGCATATGAAAACGCCGCGATTAGCATTACAACGCAAGCTGCTGAGCGTATTTATCGTTCAGCGGATGAAAAATCTGGTATAATAAAAACAACTCTTTACGCAAAAAGTAGCGCGCAACTTTATTGGTTACCGCAAGAAACAATTCTGTTCGATGGCGCTCGGTTAGAACGACGTCTCGATGTTACTTTGCATCCCAAGGCAAAGTTTCTAATGGTCGAACCACTTGTTTTTGGCCGTATAGCTTCTGGCGAAACTTTGACCACTGGCTTGTTGGATGATCTTATATCCATCCAGATTGATGGACAACAAAGTTATTTAGACCGCATCAAACTGGAAGGCCAAATCAGCAAAATGCTTAACCGGGCAGCTTTGGGAAACAAAGCAAGGGCCATGGCTACCATCATACTAATCGACCTACACGCAAAATCACTACTTAAATCAGTTCAAGCTCTTCTGCCATCCAACGGCGGTGCCAGCCTTCTAACTGATACAATCTTAGTTGTGCGAATTTTGAGCAGTGATGGTTTCCAAATGCGAAGTGCATTGGTTCCGATCCTCAATTTGCTCACCAACAATGCAATACCAAAAAACTGGAGGCTCTAACCTATGCAAATGACCCCACGAGAAAAAGACAAACTATTAATAGCAATGGCCGCTGAAGTTGCTCGCAAGCGCTTAAGTCGCGGAGTTAAGCTCAACTATCCAGAAGCAATAGCAATTATCACCGACACAGTAGTTGAAGGTGCTCGCGATGGTCGTTCCGTTGCCGATATGATGGAAGCTGGTGCCCACATAATAACTCGTAGCCAATGCATGATTGGTATCTCTGAAATGATCCGTGACGTTCAGGTTGAAGCTACCTTCCCGGATGGCACAAAACTCGTCACAGTGCACAACCCAATACGGTAGGAGCGCAATATGGTTCCCGGAGAAATTTTTCCTGTTAATGGCGAGTTAAAATTTAATGAAGGACGTGAAGAAATTAATATAATGATTTCCAATACTGGCGATCGACCTGTCCAAGTCGGAAGCCATTACCACTTTGCAGAATGCAATGCAGCTCTGGAATTCAATCGAGGTGCCGCGCATGGTTATCGCCTCAATATTGCGCCCGGCACCGCTGTACGCTTCGAGCCTGGCCAACGTCGAGAAGTGAGCCTTATCGAGATTTCAGGTGCACGTCGTGTATTTGGTTTTAATAAAAAAATAATGGGAAAACTTTGATGGCAAGTTCAATCAGCCGCGCAGATTACGCTGCCATGTTTGGACCAACTGTTGGCGACAAGATTCGCCTTGCCGATACGGATCTCATTATTGAGGTGGAGCGGGATTTGACGGCAGAACGCACCAATGGCCAAAAAGGGTTAACCTACGGCGAGGAAGTTAAATTTGGTGGCGGTAAAGTCATCCGTGATGGTATGGGGCAATCTCAAGTAACGCGTGCAGCAGGAGCCGTTGACACTGTGATCACCAATGCTTTGATTGTTGATCACGCCGGCATATACAAAGCAGATGTTGGCTTACGCGATGGGCGAATTCATAAGATTGGCAAAGCAGGCAATCCTGACACGCAACCAGGCATTGACATAATTATAGGTCCAGGAACCGAAGCTATTGCAGGGGAAGGAAAAATCTTGACCGCTGGTGGTTTTGACAGCCATATTCATTTTATCTGCCCCCAACAAATTGAAGATGCACTACACTCTGGGCTAACTACAATGCTGGGCGGTGGTACGGGACCAGCGCATGGCACTCTTGCAACGACCTGCACCCCAGGTCCTTGGCATATAGGGCGAATGCTGCAAGCCGCTGATGCCTTTCCAATGAATCTAGCCTTTGCAGGCAAAGGTAATGCCAGCCAGCCAGATGCATTGGTGGAAATGGTTAAAGGCGGTGCTTGCGCTCTGAAACTACATGAAGATTGGGGGACTACGCCAGCCGCCATCGACTGCTGTCTTTCGGTCGCAGACGACATGGACGTCCAGGTAATGATCCACACCGACACTTTAAATGAGTCTGGCTTTGTAGAAACCACCGTAGCAGCCATGAAAAATCGCACCATCCACGCATTTCATACGGAAGGAGCGGGAGGTGGCCACGCGCCTGATATCATCAAAATATGCGGTGAAGAACACGTGCTTCCCTCCTCTACCAACCCCACACGACCATATACGGTCAACACTTTGGAAGAACATCTGGATATGTTGATGGTTTGTCACCATTTAGACAAATCCATCCCGGAAGACGTAGCCTTTGCCGAAAGTCGTATCCGCCGAGAGACTATTGCAGCGGAGGATATCTTGCATGATATGGGTGCATTTTCAATTATTGCGTCTGATAGCCAAGCCATGGGCAGGGTGGGAGAGGTGTTAATCCGTACATGGCAAACAGCAGATAAAATGAAAAAACAGCGTGGGCGCCTTCACGAGGAAACTGGTGAAAACGATAATTTTCGTGTACGCCGCTACATCGCAAAATATACAATTAATCCTGCAATTGCCCATGGTATAAGTTCTGAAATCGGTAGCATCACAGAGGGTAAACGTGCAGACTTGGTACTTTGGAACCCTGCGTTTTTTGGCGTAAAACCCGAAATGGTATTAATGGCAGGTACAATTGTTTGTGCACAGATGGGCGACCCAAATGCCTCAATTCCCACACCGCAACCAGTCTATTCTCGGCCCATGTTTGGGGCTTTTGGTAGATCTGTTGAGCATTCTGCTGTTTGTTTCGTATCTGCGGCAGCCCAAGAAGATAGAATCAGTGACAAGCTTGGGTTGTCAAAAAAAACTATCGCCGTCGAGAATACCCGCAATATAGGTAAATCCAATCTAATTCATAATTCTGCAACACCTCATATGGAAGTGAACCCCGAAACCTATGAAGTCCGTGCAAACGGTGAATTATTAACCTGCGAACCCGCTACAGAACTGCCTATGGCACAACGATACTTTTTATTCTAATGGCTGATTTTACATCATATGAAATCCGTAGAGCGGGCACATGGATCAAAGCATTTGATCGCTGTGTTATGAATTATGACGCACGGTTTTTACGTCGGAGAATTCTTAAAACAGAAAAAAATTTCCAACTTTTAGTTGATTTAAAGCACACGACATCACTGAATGATAAAGATGCCTTTATAATTGATGACGGCCGCATAATCGAAGTGATAGCTGCCAAAGAACCATTATTTTCCGTCACTGGCGATCTGGTTCAACTGGCATGGCATATCGGAAACCGCCACACACCATGCCAGATCGAAGCCAAACGCCTGGTCATTCAACGCGATCTAGTCATAGGGCATATGTTAGAGCATCTTGGTGCGCAGATTAACGAAATCTTAGAACCTTTCACCCCAGAAGGTGGAGCCTACGGCCACGGCCGGACTCATAGCCATGAACACGGTGCAACGGCCCATGATCACTGATATATTAACATTGGCCCAATTGCTTTCACCAAGCTTTCCAGTAGGCGCGTTTGCTTATTCACATGGGTTGGAAACAGCTGTTAATGATCGATTAATCTATGACGCCACAACCTTGCAGGGTTGGTTATTAGACTTATTGGACTTTGGAGGTGCACAATCAGATGCTACATTTTTAAACGCAGCTTATAATTCGGACGATCCAGATATAGATACAACCGCAAGATCATTCGCAGCGTCAGCAGAACGACTGATGGAAATAGATCTTCAGGGAGCTGCTTTTTGCGATACGGTAAGTGCAATTTGGGGGCATGAAATTGGACAGCTTTGCTATCCTGTCGCAGTTGGACGTACTGCTAAAATTTTAAATCTTGATCCTGAGCTGACAACGGCAATGTATTTGCAAGCATTTATTGGAAATTTAACAACCGCTGCAATGCGATTATTACCCTTGGGGCAAGTTGCCGGACAAAAAATTCAAACAATGTTAAAACCACGCATCGCTGAAATAGCCGCCAAATCAATTGGTGGGACGCTCGAAGATCTTCACAGTTCTGCTTGGATGTCAGACATCACAGCAATGCGGCACGAAACCCAATATTCACGCATTTTCCGCAGTTAAAGGATCTTTTTATGACACCCATTAACGGACCACTCCGCATTGGCATAGGCGGCCCTGTAGGTGCAGGTAAAACAACCTTAACCGCGGCTTTAGCGCGTGTGTTGCATCCAAAAATATCTATTGGAGTGATTACTAACGACATCTACTCTAAAGAGGATGCTGAAGCGTTAATGCGTATGCAGATCTTGCCAAAAGATCGTGTAATAGGCGTTGAAACCGGTGGCTGTCCACATACAGCGATCCGCGAAGATGCTTCAATTAATTTGGCCGCCATCGCCGAAATGCGAAAACGCTATCAGGATGTTGAAATCGTTCTAATCGAAAGCGGTGGGGATAACCTTTCTGCTACTTTCAGCCCTGAATTAGCTGATTTGACTGTCTATGTGATAGACGTAGCCGCAGGTGAGGAAATTCCACGCAAGGGCGGGCCCGCAATTACAAAGTCTGATATTTTAGTGATAAACAAAATTGATTTGGCACCATATGTGGGCGCCTCTTTAGAAATTATGGATCGTGATGCAAAGAAAATGCGTGGTGACAAACCATTTGTATTTACAGGGTTACGGAACGGCCAAGGCGTTTCTGAAGTGATTACCTTACTTGCTTCCATGGGTGGTTTCGAAAAACCTACATAAGCTATAACTTTATATACAGAACCTGCCAAATGTGCCTTTGCGGGCCACTATTGATTTAATTGATCACTTTATAGCAAATTTAGCTTCAGAAGATTTTAAATTAAAGAAAAATGTAAAGAAAACTAAGCATAGGTACGGTAGTAGCGTATTGTTATAGTTATAGAGCGTTCTGTAAAACCCTAATCTGATATGCCGATTAATTCATCAAAAGCACCGCCTAAATATGGCTGAAACTTACGCCAAGCTTGCGAACTATCTCGGTAAATCTTTTGTCTTACTTGTTGATGCGAAGCAGTTCTAACGACACGGTTGTTTTTATGGGGCGAAAGACACGACGCTTCCCAATTTAAGTTTAAATGACTCATCAAGCTTTTTGTTTCGACCTCTTGTTCAAGTGTCAGCTTGTCATAGTCTAGGTGATAAATCTTATTTCGATAGGACTCATCCCAAAATCTCATCAAATCACAATAAAGTTGGAAATAATTTACAATGTCTTTAATATCATTGGGGTACCCCAAACCCCTCGAATTGAAATAATGCTTAAAATTTGATAAACAGGTTGCTGCGGGATTACGTCTAACATGAACAATTTTTGCTTCGGGAAAAACATTACAAATTAATCCAATATACATAAAGTTATGGGGCATTTTATCTGTGACAATAAACTTACCTTCAGAGACTTTTTTCAATCCATTTAGGTAATCTTTACGAACTCCTTGAAGATTTTCAACACTCACATCCTGTTTTCCAGCCATTATTGAGCTACTAAAACGTGCCAATAATGGCAATTCACCAGCACCGTGAACTTGCGAATGGCAAGATATTATTTGTTCAACTAGAGTAGTCCCAGATCGCGGCATGCCCAAAATAAAAATTGGCGTGATATCCAATTTTCTAACTGTTTCCGTCAGTGAATGTTCTAATAGTTTGGGGGCGACGGTCTTTATCTTTTTAAATAAGCGTTGATCTTGACCTATGTCATAAGCCAGTTGTTTTTTTCTAAGCGCTCCACCAATTGCGTAATGATCGAAAGCCTTTTCCAGATCACCCAAATCCTCATTTATTTTTGCATATGTATAATGAAGCAGGCATCTACTATCAGCTGATAAATCACTATGATTCATTAATTCCTTAATTTTATTTATCTGCGGGTTGTCCTTTTTGTATGTAACTAAAGTACTTAAATTTCGGTGGGCTCCAAAATGATTAGGGTC
>Ga0209251_1000367_pt1 | contig 41362 bp, 37 predicted proteins | sample SaaInlV_100m_DNA_6_FD_184665 | JGI IMG/M metagenome (GOLD analysis project Ga0209251, IMG submission 184665) | Marine microbial communities from expanding oxygen minimum zones in the Saanich Inlet - Saanich Inlet SI073_LV_10m_DNA (SPAdes) (version 2) | ecosystem: Environmental > Aquatic > Marine... | reverse complement strand
TTCTGCAATAATATGCGATCAACTTCAAAACTTTTATTACTTTTTTATAAATATGGCAAAAAAAACAAAACAAAAAAAATCAGGCATGCTTAAGCGTCAACAGCAAAAGCGTCAAAAAAAAATGATCCGTCGGCGTCTGGCAATGCCTAAGAGGGTTGCTCAACAGCCAGGTTCCTCCGAACAACTAGAACAACTTTTAAGTACTTTGCCTACTCTTGCATTTGAACCAGAGTTGGCTGATTTGAGAATGGACGAGACAGAACTGAAGACTCTGCTTGCTAGTGACAGTACGGAAGTAGATATTCTGATGGAGTTGCTGACTGAAGACTTTATTGCTGATCTTGACCAGAGACTTGCTCAGTTGGAAGAAGCAAATTCCGAGAAGTCAATTAAATCTGTTTTGTCAAAAGCAACACGTCATCAAATTGCGAACAGTGAAAAAATTCCCTATCTTTCAAATCCTGTCCTCATTGCAATTTTCCTGAAAACACGTGCGACTGTTGATGGTTTAGAGTTGGATCTTGCAGCTTTGCCTGCAGCAATGGAAGAGTTTGATAAGCGCAATCACGAATTTATTCAGGAACTTACCGACAAAATAGAAGCTTCCGAAAAAATGGAGTCAGTTACGGAAACTGAAGAAGATATGCAGGAGGATGAGCAGTTGGAAGAACGTATTCCGGCGATTGATGAGGACATTTATAAAAAGTACCTTAAACTTGTTCCTACAAAAAAACAGGAACAAGTCGAGGAAGACCTTGAAGTATTCCTGATAGACTATCAACCACCGCCTGTTGCTGAATGGGACTTGAAGTTAGTTAAACGTTTTATGAGCAAATGGTTCATAGAAAATGCAAATCCACTGGAAGAAGATTTGGACAGTATGCGGGAATCACTCTTGAGCCTGTTTGAATTTCTTGCGGAAGAGAAACTACTTCCGGATACTTTACTTGCTCCGGCAACAAAATATCTGCAAAGTTAGTAAAAACTTGTCCTGCAGAAATAAGAAGTAAGTTTATTATTATATTTGCTGAAAAGATGAGCCATAAAAGCTATGTCCAAAATAATGGAAACCGAACTAAACAAGGAACCCTTTCATATTTTGGTCTTAGATGATGAGCACAGTATCCGCTGGGTTTTGGAGCGTACACTAACTCAGGCAGGGTATATTCCTCATTTGGCAACAGATGCACCGGAAGCCCGGCAACTGCTTCGCAAACATGCAATTCGGCTGGCTCTTGTTGACATAAATCTTCCCGGACTTGACGGACTTTCATTCACACGGGAAATATTGCAGGAGTATCCGTACCTGTTGACCATCGTAATGACTGGACAGAGTACGATGTACAACACGGTTGAAGCTATGAAAGCCGGGGCTTTTGATTATGTGGCGAAACCTTTCAATATTGATGAAATTGAAGAACTGGTAAAAAGCGCACTGAGAGTACCGCTACTCACTTCGGAAAGTAACGGACTCAAAAAAGTTAAAGTTGCAAACGATTTGCTGACAGGACAAAGCAAAGTCATGCGCGATCTCTATAAGGCAATTGGACGAGTCGCGGCAACAGATTTGACAGTTCTCATCCAAGGTGAAAGCGGAACTGGTAAGGAACTGATTGCACGTTCCATTCACCAGCACTCTTTACGTGACAGCCAGCCTTTTGTTGCAATTAACTGCGCGGCGATACCATCAGAACTGATGGAGTCAGAATTGTTTGGACACGAAAAAGGTGCTTTTACCGGTGCAACCGAACGTAAGCGTGGTAAGCTTGAACTCGCGAGTCAGGGTACGTTGTTTCTGGACGAGATCGGTGATATGCCGATGAGACTGCAGAGTAAGTTGCTGAGAGTTCTTCAGGAAAAACAATTTGAACGACTGGGCGGGCACGAACTGATCACAACTGATATGCGTGTGATTGCTGCTACACACCAGAATCTGGAAAATTTGATTAACAAATCTCAGTTCCGGAAAGATCTTTATTACAGGTTGAATGTGTTTCCAGTCGACATTGCGCCTTTACGGGAACGTAGGGAAGATATTCCTGTACTGGTTGATCATTTCTTGCAAAAAGGCAGTAAGGAAATGGCAGTTGGGCGTAAAGCAGTTGCGCCTGATGCGTTAAATGTGCTGGCTCGTTTCGGCTGGCCGGGAAATATTCGTGAGTTGGAAAATACGGTCAAGAGCTTGATGATCACCAATGTAACCGGTACAATTACCTTGGACTCTTTACCAAAAAATCTGTTCAAAAGTCTTCCGTTAGCAGACTCAGAGGAAACTCTGGAAGATCTTGCTGAACGCAAACTGGAAATACTGGTAAGAGATGCGGTTGAGTTAGACAAAGATTCCCTAATGGCGGACGTGCTACCTCAACTTGAGAGGCCTCTATTGAGATTGCTGCTGGAAAAAACAAAGTGGAACCAGCAAAAATCAGCAAAAATATTAGGTATAAACAGAAATACCTTACGTAAGAAAATAGAAACTCTTGGACTTAAAAATCAAAGAGGCTTACAAAAATGAAGAGTGGAATTTCTGCTGCAATGTTCGAGCAGGTTTGCGAAGTTATCAGGGAACGCAAACAAAGTTCGCCTGAGAAATCATATGTTGCTTCTTTGATGACTAAAGGTACTGATGCTATTTTGAAAAAAATAGGTGAAGAATCCGCTGAAGTTATCATCGCAGCAAAAAACAAAAACAGGGAAGAGCAGATTCATGAAATCACTGACCTCTGGTTTCACTTGCTCGTCCTTCTGGTAGATCAGGGACTGACACTAGAAGACATCTCAAAAGAATTTGAAAAACGTTTTGGTCAATCCGGCTTGGAAGAAAAAGCACAACGACAATAATTCAACATATAACACACAAAATCAACAATGCCTACCGTAACTAAAACAAAAGCAGCACCGGCAAAAACGGCTCAGTCTAAGGTTGAGTCAATGTTCCTGCCTTTTAAAAAAAATGGAGTACAGTTCCGGAACCGTATCCTTGCTCCTCCAACTGTTGCCGACCACGCAGATGTAGACGGCAAGGTAACGCCTAAACTCATTAAACATTACCGTACCTTAGCGCGTCAGGGAGTCGGTACGATCATTGTTGAGTCAGCCTATGTGACAAAGCAGGGACGGAGCCACGTAAACCAGCTAGGAATCTCAGAAGAAGAACATCTTGAAGGACTGGAAAACCTCGCCCGCGGTGTTAAAAAAGAAGGAGCCGCTATCGGAATCCGTATCAGTCATGCAGGGGCGCAGACTTCTGAAAGTGCTTGCGGTGAACAGCCTGTCGGCCCGTCAGTTTTGAACTTTGGGCGTGATTTTGACATCAGCCGTGAGTTTGATCAAGGTGATGTTGAAGAGATTATCTTGAATTATGTTCATGCAGCAGAACGTGCGGAAGAAGTCGGAATGGATTTCATCGAAATAAACGGTACTGAACAGCAACTGCTGGATCAATGTTGTTGTGTCAAACTTAATTCCCGCGTGGACGAATATGGTTCTGCGAAGATTGAAACACGTATGCAATTGGCAATGGAAGTTGTCAGCGCCATCAAGAATCGTGAATCAGTAAAAATACCAATTAGTTACTACTTTTCTATTTTTGACAAAATTGAAGACGGATTTAAACCTAAAGATCTTAAAAGCATGTTAATACTGCTGGAAAACGCAGGAGTAGATTTTTTCCATCCTCTGGCAGTACATGCAATGAACAAGTGCTTTGAAAACAAAGAACCGCTGTGTCAATGGAGTGCCAAATATACTGACATACCATTGATAATTAACGGCAACATCAAGTCTCCGCAATTGCTAGACGAAGCCGCGACGATGGGATGTGCTGACTGGTTTGCAATGGATCAAAGCATCTTTGAACGCCTGCAGTGGTATCAGTTCCTCAAAAGAAAAATCAGCCAATAAAACTTTAATAAAGCAGAAAAATGTCACGATCTATTGTTAACACATCTAAGGCACCCGCGCCATTAGGACCATATTCACAGGCAGTTCGCTGCGGAAACATGCTCTTTGTTTCAGGACAAATTGCGCTTGATCCAGAAAATGGAGAACTGGTGCTGAGTTCATTTGCAGAACAATGCCATAGAGTCCTTCTGAATCTGAAAATAATCCTAGAAGCAGGAGGTTCTGCTTTAGAAAATGTGCTGAAAGTTACAATTTACGTGAAAAATTTAGCACAATTTGATGAATTAAATGAAATATATTCTGAATACTTCGATGCTGCAAAACCTGCACGTGCATGTGTAGAAGTAAGTGCTTTACCAAAAGGTGTTGCTGTGGAAATGGATGCAATCGCGGAAATTTCTTCAGGGGACTAATCTTCATCAACAATCAAAATAGTTAAACAAATGTCAGTCTTAAATGTAGCTATTGCCGGATTCGGCACAATCGGCAGTGGTGTCGCACATGTTTTAGCACAGCACAGTGAACATCCTGATGCAAAAATAAATCTCACAGGAATACTGGAACGTGATACTCAGGGGAAATATGTCCAATCGTGGTTTGAAAAAAAACCGGAATTGTTTTACGAAAGCCCGGAAACACTTCTTGAGGATCCAGAAGTTGATGTGATAGTCGAGACAATAGGCGGTAGCGGATTTGCCCTTGAACTGATCATCAATGCTTTGCAAAATGGTAAACATGTCATTACGGCCAATAAAGATTTAATTGCGGTACACGGTGCGGAACTAATGGCAGTCGCACAGAAAAACGGACGTCACTTGCTCTTCGAAGCTGCTGTAGCAGGAGCAATTCCGGTTTTGCGTTTACTGAAAGATTATTTACATGTACAGGATATTCAGGGAATCAGGGCTATTCTGAATGGAACAACAAACTACATTCTTAGTGAAATGGAAAGCAATGACCTTTCTTTTGAGCAGGCCCTATCGCAGGCACAGGATTTAGGATTTGCAGAACAGGATCCCACCAACGATATTAAAGGGATTGATGCACGATATAAACTGATAATTCTGACTTATTTAATCACCGGACAATGGTTTTCTCCTGAGCAAATATCTTTGGAGGGTATAGATCATTTGGAACTGGCGGATTTTGAATATGCTGAACGAATGGGACGAAGGATTAAATTAATCGCAAATCTACGACTTAGTGAACAAGGAGTTGAGGTTTATGTTTTGCCACTCATGATTGAAAAAGATGACATCCTCGCAAAAATCGCAGGTTCAACAAACGCAGTTACTCTCACAGGTAAATTTTCGGAAGACATCACACTCATCGGTAAAGGTGCCGGCAGCCTTCCGACGGCCTCGGCGATTGTTTCTGACCTGAACAAAGTTCAAAGCCATCCTGAACCATTTCCGCCTCCTCCTGAGTCCAGAAAGTTAGCAATAGAATCGATGGATGAAATAAGTTTTCGCCACACTCTACGTTTTGAAGTTCGGGACCATCCAGGAATATTTGGTCATTACGGGAAGATATTTGAACGGCTTTCTATCAATATTTATGCCCTCGAGCAATTACCTCAGTATCATCGAATTGGGAAAGAAGGTGAAGAAACTGTGATTTTCACTTTGACTCTCCAGAACTGTAAAGAAGGCCTAGTTCAAAAAGCTCTCGAGGAAATCAATCAGGCAGACTACATGTTGAAACCGGTCGTCCTACTCAGAGAAATTGTCTGAAATTGATATTTGGCAAATCGTCAGTATTCAACTGACAAAAGACTCTCGTCAATAAACTAATGTTCAAATTTATCAGTACATTCCGTTTACAGTTTCTTATCATTGCTACCTTCATTGGTCTGTTTATGCTTATGTCGGAAACACATACCAATGAAGGTACATCACGTTTTCAGTCGGTTGTACAAACTCTTACCTACCCCCTGCAGGCATCTGTAAACTCAGTTGCATCGACTTTCAAAAATCTCTGGTATTCTTACATATCACTGATCGATGTAAATGAAGAAAATAAGCTTCTCCGTCAGCAACTCCTTGATATGGAGGAGAAGATGAATCAACACATTGAGAATTCAGTCCAGTTTTTACGTTTGAGGAATCAACTGCTCTTTGCCAGTAAAAAAATCACAGAGAAAATATTTGCAGAAATTATTGGAGAATCTGCCGATAATAACCACGATATTAGTTTGATCAACCGCGGCAGCAATCAACTGGTACAGCGGAACTATGTTGTTCTACGCAAAGAGGGATTGGTGGGACGTATTCAGTCTGTCTCTCCATTTCAGTCTTCAGTACAATTAATAACAGATCACCGCAGTCGCGTTTCCGCCTTGATTCAACGCAACCGGATTCGGGGGCTGATTTATGGAACACACGAAGGTTTGGAAATGCGGCAAATAAATCAGCACGCAAATATTAAAATCGGTGACCGTATCATTTCCAGTGGACTTGGTGGACTATATCCTAAAGGATTGCTAATAGGCTGGGTTAAAGAAATTCGTCGTCAAAAGCATGAATTGTTTAAAACAGCAATTTTGGACAGTGCCGTAGATTTTAACCAAATTGAAGAAGTGTTTGTTATCGTCCCTTCTATAACTGATTCTCACTTGTTTATTGAATGATGCGTTTATTTCTGCTTGCTTTGGGATTGATGTTGATTGGTGTCTGGCTGAGCATAGTTTTCAACAATTATGTTCAATTCGGAGGGTTAAAAATTAACTGGTTACTGGTGTTCATGCTAATCCTGACATTCCGTCATTCAAATCTGCTACTTGCGTTCCTCGGAATGCTGGCGGGCCTGATTATGGACTCGCTGTCTCATGGAATTATAGGACTTTACGGAACATCATTTTTTCTGACATTACTACTAATCATTCAGGTGAGTAAATTATTTTATGCAAATACTTTTTTGGCAGTTAGTCTCGCTGTCTTCAGTATGTCTATTTTTGAAGGTTGGATTTCTCTCTCAATGATAGACATGCTCGAACCAGGAGTTGAACTATCCACCAATCTGTTGAATTCAACTCTTCCAGTTGCATTTTTGCAGGGATTAATGACACCTATAATTCTTCAATTTGTAATTTGGGGAGAAAAACTTTTCCTAAGGGATCTTGCGTGAAACAGGATAGTTTGGATTTTGAAGAACTTGACCGGATTCGGATTCGCCTGATAATTTTGGGCGGTGTAGTAATCCTGATTTTTTCTTTGCTCGCGTCACGTCTCTGGTACTTGCAAATTACCGAAGGTCAAAAATACGCAGAATTTTCTCAGGGCAACCGTGTCCGTCTTGTTCCGGAACCAGCTTTACGTGGAATTATTTATGACAGAAACGGAGCTATTCTCGCTGAAAACCGACCTGCTTATCAACTGCAGTTGATCAGAGAAGACACACCGGATTTGGAAAGTACTTTAGGGAAAGTGTCGCAAGCGCTCAACCTCTCCTTTGCTAAAATGAATGACAAAATAAAGGCCAACCATGATTTAGCACAGTTTAAACCGATTATTCTGGTAGACGATCTGGAATATGAAAAAGCCATGTATCTGGAAACATTTCAGGATGATTTCCCAGGAATTACAATCGTAGTTCAACCACGTAGATTTTATCCTTACAATAACCTGGCGGCGCATTTGATTGGTTATGTCGGAATTGTTCAAGAAGACTGGAAAGAACTGCCTGAAGAAAAGCGTAGTTCCAGCCAAATCGTAGGTCATTCCGGAATTGAACTTCTGGAAAATGATAACATGATCGGCCTCGATGGTGGGAGACAGGCAGAAGTTGATCATATGGGCAGGGAGATTCAGGTATTAGGAAAATCTGTCGCATCAGTTCCCGGGCAAGATATCACTTTAAACCTTGATATACGCCTCCAGAAAGTTGCAACTGAAGCCATGCGTGGTGAAAGCGGAGCGGTGATAGTCATGAACCCCAAGACTGGAGAAATCCTGGCAATGGCCAGTTTCCCGGACTTTGACCCTAATTTGTTTTCCGGTGGAATTGATCAGACAAACTGGAGCCGCCTCTTAACTAATCCGGAACACCCTCTGGAAAACAAAGCTATTCAGGGTTTATATGCTCCCGGTTCAATTTTTAAAGTAGTCACTGCTTACGCAGGACTTGAGCAAGGAGTTATAACTCCGCAAACTGAGCATGTCTGCAACGGTGAATTTTTCATAAAAGGACGAAGCACCCCTTTTAAATGCTGGAAGGAAGGCGGTCATGGAAAAGTTAATCTGGTAGACGCAATTAAGGGTTCGTGCAATGTTTACTTCTATAATACCGGAGTGGGAGTGGGAGTGGATGAAATCCAGAAATATGCCAACCTGTTTGGACTGGGCAAAATAACCGGAGTGGGTCTCCAAAATGAAAAAGCAGGATTGATTCCCAGTAGTAAATGGAAAAAAAGCACCTTCAAAGAACCGTGGTACATTGGTGAAACACCTTCCGCGGCAATCGGTCAGGGCTATATTACCACAACTCCTTTGCAGGTGATAAATATGATAAACATTCTTGCAAATGACGGTTTGTGGATGCCTCCTAGTCTTTTAAAAGAACAACAAGGTCTACGACCTCAGCAAATTCCTTTAAGAGATGATTATTTAAGTTTGATCCGGGAGGGCATGGTTGCAGTAGTAAACGCTGAAGGCGGTACTGCAAAGAAAGTTCGATTTGAAGAATTTACTGTTGCCGGAAAAACTGCAACTTCACAAGTCATCAGCAACAAGACACTTGAGACCTTAGATGATGAAGCGAAGGCCAGCAAAAAATTTCAGAACCATGCGTGGTTTGTGGCATTTGGACCCGCGGAAGATCCGGAAATTTCGGTTTTAGCCCTTGTAGAACATGGCGGTGGAGGGTCGAAAGTAGCTGCTCCGGTTGTACGAAAAATACTGAGTTACTACATTGATAATATTTACCAGCCCAAAACTGAGCAAGCTCAGCAACATAGTGGTGAATTAAAAAACCGTAAATTCAGTGATCGCCTTAGTACGGCTTTCTATTAAAATATACAATTCCGGCGGGTACCAGACAAGAACTAAAGGTGCCTTATTCTTTGAAAATAAACTGTTTTAAACTCTCTGATAATGTCCAAATTTTTACAACATAGACCTTTTTGTCTGGCTTCTTCTTCACCACGACGTCAGATGTTACTGAAAAAGTACGGTCTCGAATTTGCGTGCCACTCTCCACAAATTGATGAAACTCCACATGAAAATGAAGCCGCAAAAAGCTTTGTTAAACGGATGTCCAGCGAAAAAGGAAGTGAGATACAGCGGTCATTTCCTGAACTGCCTCATAATGTGATTATTCTTGCGGGTGATACAATTGTGTTTTTTAATGAAAAAATCCTCGGGAAACCGGAAAACACGGAACACGCATATTCCATGCTTCGTCAATTGAGCGGACAGACTCATCAGGTTTTTTCCGGTTTTTCAATTTTGAATAAAGCTTCCGGAGAAGAAATTACCGACGTTATTTGTACTGAAGTACGTTTTCAAAAACTTCATGATGATCTGCTTGAATGGTACGTCAATTCCGGAGAAGCTTTTGGTAAAGCAGGTGCTTATTCAATTCAGGGTTTAGGAGCAATTTTGGTCGAATCAATCAGCGGTTCTTACAACAATGTGGTTGGATTTCCAATCGAACGTATCATTCCTCATTTGACTGCAAACACCTGGATCTCCTTTGTGGTAAATGAAAAAATGGAGGTAACCACATGAAATGGTTAGTAATCACATTCGTTTTTGCACTCATTATTCCAACAACATTATCTGCGTTTGAACTTGAAAGCCGTATACCGGCTTCAGTCTGGGAGCTGAATATGCGTTTTCAGTATACTCCGGCTTACAACCGTGCTTTTAATGGTTACGGTCAGGAAGCGCCTTTACAGCATCTCATGCTCTGGGATCGGGAATGGCGCGATTCTGTTGAAGGTGAACTGCAACGTCAGGAGCAGCGTTTAGAGTTTAGCATGGCATACGGTTTGACAGAAAAATGGATGATTGAGGCAACTGTTCCTTTAGTGCAAAAAAAGCAAACCTCTTCGCTTAGTTTTGCATCAGCTACTTCAAGCCAGCAGAAAGTAATCAGCAGTTTATCTTCCGAAACACAAAGCGGTTCTGGTGACATCAGCCTGCAAATAGCAAAAGATCTGAGTGCTACAACCACTTGGCATAACCGTGGCGGATTTACGATTCGTTTACCAACAGCAACTTCAGGAACACCACGTGGAATTGCCGCGAATGCAATCGGTAATAGGCACAGTTCCATTGGCGCTTTTTTTCACTTCAACTGGTTTCCGCTAACACACGGCGTCAGAAATGGCATACGTTTAGCTGCTTCAAATGAGCTGATTGGCAAACGTGAAACACTTGAAGGAGAAAAAGTTTATTACTCTGCAGGTAACCGCGCAAACATATTTTACAATTGGAGCATAGAGCGTCAAAATATCTTTGCTGGAACAGAATTACATTATTTTCGACAGTCTGAAAGCAAGCTGCCACTTGGAAAATCAAATACCGCTTTTCTGAAAGAAATAAGTTTTGAATTCGGCTATGGCAACCTGAGTGAACTTGAGCAAAATACTTTGTCCGTTCCATGGCAAGTACGTTTAGGTTATACGCGACCAATTGCAGGGCAGAATACACCAGTTGCTAACCACTGGGTATTGAGCTCCACTATTTATTTCTGAGCTGTCAAAAAAGTATTATTTCAAACCAATCTTCTCATTTTTAACTTAAGTTATAACGTGAATTTAGCAGAATTGAATCAAGCCGATAGTGAACAGGCCCGCATTGAACTGCTTAAATGTTGCGGTTCCATCAAATGGGTCAATAATATCTTAGCTGCGCGGCCGTTCTCTTCAGTAGATCAACTTCATGTGCAGGCAGAGAAAATCTGGTTGGAATTAGACAAAGATGATTATTTGGAAGCATTTGCGGCTCATCCGAAAATAGGCGAAAGTAAAGCACCGGAAAAAGCAAAAAACACGGAAAACTGGACTAGGAAAGAACAGGCAGGAATGCTGAACGCTACCGATCCAGTCAAATTGGAACTGGAAAAGCAAAACCGTAAATATGAGAAAAAATTCGGTTATATCTTTATCGTTTGTGCAACAGGAAAAAGTGCTGAGGAAATGCTGAATATGCTGCAACAGCGTCTGGAAAATATTCCACTGATCGAACTAAGAATTGCAACCTGGGAACAAAATAAAATAACAAATTTACGGCTGAATAATATGCTAGCAGACGTATAATTTAACACGCTGCGAAGTTGAACTTTGCTGCCTTATGTTAACTTCCACGATAAGTGCTGTAACCAAAAGGACTCAGCAATAAAGGAATGTGATAATGCTGTTCCGGATGGCTGAGCAAAAAACGAATTTGAATTTCCGGATAAAAAAACGAAATACCCTGCTTTTCAAAATACGGAGCTGTCACAAAAATCATTTGATAAACTCCAGCGCCCAACACATCTTCTTCTGCAAGTAAATCCATTATTCGGCCGTTGTTATCTGTCGTTCCGGACGATACATCCCGCCAGCTTCCGTCAGTTTTCAGTTGCTCTAAACGTACCAGAATATCTACTCCGGGGCAACCTTGAGAGGTGTCAAGTACATGGGTTGTGATCGGACTCATTTCTAACTCCTTTGCAAATTATTTTAATTCCACCAGTTAAATTCTTAGCTTTCTGGGCTCACCGTTTATAGATCAACGTGTTCTTGTTCGTAAACATTAACGGATCAATGTTCTAAGTCGCTCTTCTTTCATTTCACTCAATTGACGCACCTTCCTCAATCCATCGACCAAGAATAATCCGCTCTTCCAGGGAGATCCCGGTTTTATTGCCGAGAGGCATGGCCATCGTGCTCACTGCTTGAGTTTTAATGAGAGAGGCCAGCGCCTTAACGCGTTTGTCATTGTCAAACATGATACCTTTCGGTGCAGTTCTGAAAACTTCATCGGTAGGTGTTATTGAGTGACAACTTACGCAGCGCTGATCCAGAATGGTACGCACAAGTGCAAACGGAATATGCTCTGTTCCAAATGTGGCTGAGTCGGAAGAACTCTTAATAGATTCTGCCGGTTTGCTTACAAAGATAAGCGCAAAAATAGCAGCCATTGCAAGCGGCAGAATCCAAATGTTTAAATGTCCTTTATTTTTGAGATTGAAAAAATGTCTAACCGTAGCACCAATCACGATGATCGCAATCAAAATCATCCAATTCATTTGATGCGCAAACGTGTTTGGAAAATGGTTACTGATCATAATAAACACAACTGGCAGGGTCATGTAATTATTGTGAATAGAGCGCTGCTTTGCTTTTATTCCCAGGGACGCTTCCGGAGTTTTCCCTGCTTTAACGGCTTCCACCAGTTTGGTCTGAGAAGGGATGATCCGTCGCCAGACATTTCCTACCATCAATGTTCCCATCACTGCACCAACATGGATGTAAGCAGCACGAGAACCGAACCATTGATGAAACCACCAGATGATTCCGAACAAAAGTACAAAGGAAATGATCACCGGTAACCAGCCTTTTTCACCCAACGAAGAAGCCCAAAGGAAATCATACACTAGCCAACCCGCCAGTATTGATCCCAAACTTATACTGATCGCCATTCCATAACTTAAATCAGCGATTTGCGAATCAATCAAATAAACTCCGGAACCGGTGTAATAGACGATCCCTAACAAGAATATTCCACTGATCCAGGTGGAGTAGGCCTCCCATTTAAACCAATGTAGAACCCTCGGTATTTCGGACGGCGAAATCATCGTTTTTTCCAATTGATAAAATCCTCCGCTGTGTATCATCCATAATTCACCCTCAACTTTCGGTTCAGGATTTTCTGGAGGTGTGAGTTGGCTGTCCAGCCAATTGAAAAAAAATGAGGCGCCAATCCAGGCAATTCCTGTGATCACATGAATCCAGCGGACAACCAGATTTAACCATTCGATAATGTATGAGTCCATAAAATCAATGAGGGTCTAGATTTTTAGTTATAATTTTCTTAAAATAAAGGTTAGTATTATTTTAACAATATAGCCATTTTTTTTTAGAAAACTCATGGAATATTATCCCCGAGACATTATCGGTTACGGTCAAAATCCTCCACATCCGCAGTGGCCGGAGAAAGCCCGGATTGCCGTACAATTTGTGATAAATTACGAAGAAGGCGCTGAGAATTGTATTCTCCACGGTGATCCTGCGTCAGAAACATTTCTTTCGGAAATAATTGGTGCACCGCCTTTTGTCGGAGCACGCCACATGAGCATGGAGTCTCTTTATGAATATGGTAGCCGAGCCGGATTTTGGCGCTTACATCGGCTTTTCACCCGGATGAATATTCCAGTAACAATTTTCGGAGTAGCGATGGCATTGGAACGTAATCCGGATGCAGTAGAAGCCATGCTGAAAGCGGATTGGGAAATTGCTTCTCACGGTTATCGCTGGATTGATTATAAAGATATTCCAGAAGAAATCGAACGTGAACACATGGCAAAAGCCATTGAAATTCATACGCGTGTAACCGGCAGCAGACCCATGGGCTGGTACACAGGCCGCACCAGTGTCAACACTCAACGTCTGGTACAGGAAGCCGGAGGCTTTTTATATGACGCTGATTCATATGCGGATGATTTGCCATACTGGGTAGAAACTCCTGCAGGCGAACCGCATCTGGTAGTTCCCTACACCCTGGACACCAACGATATGCGCTTTGCCGCACCACAGGGTTTTAATTCCGGAGAGCAGTTTTTTTGTTATCTTCGGGATGCTTTCGATGTGCTTTACGCCGAGGGGGAAACTGCACCGAAAATGTTGAGTATCGGTTTGCACTGCCGTATCGTCGGTCGTCCCGGTCGCATCGCCTCTCTGGAAAAATTTATTGCTCATGTACAAAGTCATGCCGACGTCTGGCTTTGCCGCCGATTTGACATTGCACAGCACTGGTACCAACACCACCTACCTGTAAATTAACAAACAAAAATTTAAGGAGACACTTTGGAATCACCACACGATAACCGTTTCTCAAGTCAGTATCTGAACCTTGCTGAAGAAAGGCTCGGCTCTGTAGTTTTAGCAACAACGGATGATTTTTTTGCAAAAAAAGAAAATGTAATAAAACCCGGTCGCGGTATTTTTATTCCGGGCAAATTCACTGATGACGGAAAATGGATGGACGGTTGGGAATCGCGACGCAAACGGATCCCCGGACATGACTGGTGCAGCATTCGTTTGGGAGCGCCGGGAAAAATAAGAGCACTCGATATTGACACCAATCATTTTACCGGAAACTTTCCGCCGTTTGCTTCATTGGAAGCCTGCGAAATCACAGGCGATCCGGATGATTCTACCGAATGGACGGAACTGCTCGCTAAATCTCCGCTCAAAGGAACTTCACAAAACTTCTTTGAAGTTAGCGGTGATCAGCGCTGGACTCATGTACGCCTGCATATTTATCCTGACGGCGGAGTAGCTCGGCTCCGAGTTTATGGTGAACCCCACATGGATTGGTCAACGATTGGCGCGGATGAAATAATTGATCTTTCTGCATCATGGCATGGCGGTTTGGCTCTGGCCTGCAACGATCAACATTTTGGCCACATGGGAAATTTGATTGCACCCGGACGTGGCATCAATATGGGAGACGGCTGGGAAACAAGGCGTAGGCGAAACCCCGGAAATGACTGGGTTATTTTACGCCTCGCACGGAAAGGAGAGGTCAGGGGAATAGAAGTTGATACGAATTTTTTCAAAGGAAATTTTCCGGATCGTTGTTCAGTCGAAGCTGCATTTTTACCAGCAGATTTACCAGCAGTTAATTCAGCTGATAGTTGGGGAACGGCTAAAATAGCATGGCAGACTTTGCTTCCGGAACAAAAACTTCAAGCGGATCACCAACATTTTTTTGAAGCGGAGCTTCAAGCTGTAGGTGCAGTCACTCATCTGCGTCTTAATATTTTTCCGGATGGCGGAGTGAGTCGCTTTCGTGTTTCCGGTGTTAAGGCGGATTAAGCAAAAAACAATGATGTAATCGTGAAAAGTCATAATTTCACTCACCTTTGTCATTCCCGCGAAAGCGGGAATGACAAGTTTTTACGGTTACATCATTAAATGCGATCTTTAAAAACCGTTCCCTGAGCGGATTGCGAAATACTATAATATTATGCCATTACTTGAAAAGTGAGTTTTATGAAAAGCATTTTAGATCAAAACAAAACATCCGGAATCCTCAAGCAACTTGCCGGAGCAAACCGTTCTTTTGAAGCAAGTTATCCCGGAAACTCCCTACGGCGTCAACCCGTTCAGACATTCTACGAAGGGGCACACTTATTTAAAGCTGAATCTGCTAAAAACATTGGTCAACTCGCAAACAAGAGTTTAACTGATTTTGCACCAGATTTTGTATCTTTCGCAAATGCACTTGGTTTGAAAGACGCGGAAAGTTTGCCAGACAACAATGTTGAAATCGATGCCTTGCTTACAGAAATACAAAATAACGGTATCGATCCGAAAAACAGTGCGGTTTGGCTCGCATGGAGAGTTTACGCACAAGTTAAGAGAAAGTTGGAGCGTGAGGCTGTTGAAGATTTGAGGCTGGATTACGAAGACGGATTCGGCATACATCCGGATGAGAAAGAAGATGCAGTGGCCGTTCAGGGTGCAAAAGAAGTAGCTGACGGAATGAAGCAGAATATTTTACCGCCGTTCATCGGTATTCGGATTAAACCGTTTAATTCTGAGTTTGTGGAACGTTCAGTCAGAACGCTGAATATTTTTGTCAGTACTTTGCTGGAGGAAATAGGCGGCGTGCTTCCTGATAATTTTATTGTAACGTTACCAAAAGTCGAAATTCCGGAACAAGCGGCTGCCCTAGTCAAGGTATTTGAAGTTCTGGAAGCAGATTCCGTGCTAAATTCAGGCGAGCTAAAAATGGAAATCATGATCGAAACCACCCAGTCAGTTTTTAACGCGGATGGTGAAGTTACTGCACGTAAAATCGCGAATGCCGCTGGGAACCGCTGTGTGGGTGCGCACTTTGGGACATACGATTATACTGCATCCTGTGATTTGATTGCGGCTTACCAAACAATGGACAACGAGGTTTGCGACTTTGCACGGCAGGTGATGAAAGTTGCTTTTGGCGGCTCCGGAATTTTTCTGTCCGACGGTGCAACCAACATCATTCCGCTTGCTCCGCATCAGGGTGAAAATCTTTCTGCTTTGCAAATTAGTGAAAATTTGGAAAACGTTCACCGTTCATGGAAACTGTCTTACGGACATATCCGGCATTCACTGGCAAACGCTTTTTACCAGGGTTGGGATTTGCATCCTGCACAATTACCTGTAAGATATGCAGCAAATGCAGCATTTTTTCTGGAACAACTACAGGTTACAACCGGACGTCTGCGCAATTTGGTGGAACAGGCTTCTTCTGCAACAGTAAGTGGTGATGTTTTTGATGACGCTGCAACTGGCCAGGGATTGCTCAATTATTTTTTCCGTGCATTAAACAGCGGTGCGATTGATCCTGAAGATGTAGAAAGCGCGGGAGTTACAGTAGAGGAAGTACAGGCTGGCTCATTCCGGAACATTGTTGAAGCACGCCGGAATTAGGGGCAAACTGAAAGTCTGCCCCACATTTGCTTTTAAGAATCATTTTTATGATTCAGTTTTCGGCAAAATCAGATTCAAGATCAAAGCCGCCAAACCACCTGAGGTGATGGCTGAACCAAAAATTTGCTGAATTGCTTTTGGAGTTTGGCTGAGAACTTCCGGAACAAAAGCAAGCCCAAGCCCAATTCCCAGTGAGACTGCAATGATCAACATTTCACGTCGTCCCAAGCGTCCCATCGAAGCAATGATATTCACGCCTGCTGCTGCAACCATTCCAAACATTACTATCGTTGCACCACCTAAAACAGGATTCGGCAGGGAACGGAAGAATCCGCCTATTACAGGAAACAAACCAAGTATCACCAGAAAAACTGCGAGATACATTCCAACAAAACGGCTCGCAACTCCGGTCATCTGAATCACACCGTTGTTTTGACTGAAGGTCGTGTTTGGAAAAGTGTTGAAAATCGCTGCAATTGCAGAGTTGACACCATCTCCCAAAACACCGCCTTTGATGCGTTCCATGTATATGTCACCTTCAACAGGTTCTCCGGAAAGCATCGAGGTCGCAGTTAAATCTCCGGTGGACTCAATTGTGGTGATGACATAAATGAAAGCCACACCGATAAAAGCAGTCCAATTGAAAGCAAAACCATATTTAAATGGAATCGGAATGTTCATCATTTCCACACTGGACATGTGGCCAAAATTGACTTTACCCATGTACCAGGCGACAAGATAGCCAACCAGAATTCCCACCACAATTGAACTCATGCGGATCATTGGATTTTTGCTGCGGTTGAGGATTAAGACAACTACCAAAACCAGAATTCCTAAACCAAGGTTTTGAGCAGAACCAAAAAATTCCGGCTTGTTATCCAATAACCATTGCCCGCCTGCCATATCAGTAATCCCTACTTTAACCAGACTGAGGCCGATCAACATCACTACTGTACCAGTTACAACAGGAGTGATAATCCCTTTCAGCACTTGCAGGAAGCGGCTTAACACGATTTCAATAAAAGCACCCACGAAACAAATTCCGAAAATGGTTGCCAAAATTTCATCCGGTCCACCGCCCTGACCTTTGACAATAAAACCCGCAGTGAGAATTGCACCTAAAAACGCAAAACTAGTGCCCTGTACACTCAATAAGCCGGAACCGATTGGTCCAATACGTTTGGCCTGAATGAAAGTTGCCACACCGGAAACAATCAATGACATACTGATCAAATACGGGATTCGCTCACCCAATCCCAAAACTCCCCCAATAATGAGCGTCGGCGTAATAATGCCAACAATGATCGCCAGCAAGTGCTGCAGCGCTGCATAAGCCGATGCAAGTGGTGATGGCTTGTCTTCAAGTCCGTACACCAGTTCCAGCTTACCATTTCCTTGTTCCATAACTTCTCCTTTGTTGGTTAAGAAAAAACGGCGATTCAATCAAAACCTGAAACGCCAGGACAAAAAATAAAGCTTATCACAAAAAAGATTTTCGGTACAATAAAAAACTAAAGTAAATTTATGACAAATACCGAAAGTGTACTTAGCTAATATTCAGTTAACAGTCTCTAAATCTGGATTATCACCACGGCTACGTCCAACCTTTGACATTGCTCTCCAGACACCGTCTATTTTTATTTGAGAAATATCAGCAGTATAATCAGTAATCCGCGGGCCGTCATTAGCAAAGAGAGAGGAGCCGACCGCATAGATATCCACCGGAACATCCAGTTTCTCAAAGCGTGAAATTTTTGCCGTGTTAAATCCGCCGGACACAACAATCTTTACACTCGCACACCATTCACGCGCACGCTCAGTCCACTCTCTGGACAAGTCCCATTTTTCCCAGGCTGAATCTACTGCATTCCGGACGATAAAAACTAAGCGCGGATTGACACCCATATCCAGTTCGGCCTGCCCCATCGGTGTTACTGAAACATCCCGAATTGAAGAACTAGTGTCGAGCCGGACTCCAAAAAGCTGATAGCGCTGCGCCTCTGTTTCATTTCCTGCATCCATCAACTCACGGTAACGCGCAAACATGCGCTGCATCACAAGCAGAGAATCTTTGACTGAATCATTGTTGAAATCAACCAAGGCAATCCTGGGAATTTCAGGAGCGCAGGCAGAGGCGAAAGCCATCATTGTCTCTGCCGTATCACCAAAAAAACAAGCAATTGAGGCATGTGCTACAGTTCCTCCTCCGGCACCGCCCCACCAGTCACCTTGTGCGTCCGTTGAGATGTAAGGTCCAACACGAAGTTGATGATCATGATTGAAGCGCTGCACTGCCACATTATATGCATAACCGTCCGCGGCTTGTACTTCGTGCAAATCAAAACGAGCGGGAAAGAATAAAACCGGTTTCCCTCGTGCAGACATTAAGGTTTCATAAACATTAGTGGCAACACGGCTGGAACGGGTGAGTAGTCCCAGTGTTGGTGTTTCCAAAAGCGCAAAGTCACGGTAACGCCCACGAACGCGGATTACGGGTTGAATCGATGTTGGGTCACCACTGTAAGTTACGGTTGCTCCATCATGTACTGCTTCAACTTCAAGACGATTCCACGTATTTACGAATTTACCATTTCCATTAAAATATCCGCTGCAATGCTTGAGCATCATTAATACTTTGTCCACTCCAGCGACTACCACTTTTCCGCTGCGACGTGTGAACCACTGCATTTCAACTTCCAGATTTCCAACTTCTGTCTTTGACAAATCGACATCTCCAAATCTTAGCGCCTCACCTTTAAATACATAGCCTTGTTGCGCTAAAGTGCTCAGCATCACCCCGATATTTTCAAAGTACTTGTCTGAATACCATCCACGACGCATGCGTTTGATATCAATTTTGAAGACGTCATTTGTCAGACGTTCACGATTAAAAATGGTCATATAAAATGTTAATAAAATATTGTTTACTTAAGGCATTCGCAAAATTTGGGCATTCCTGCGAAGCTTGTCCTCAACCTGATCGGGGAGCGTGAATCCAGAAACGTGAATGTCTATTATATTTTTTGAGGATTATTCAAACTTATGTCGGCAATACTAATAACTCGTTTTTTGAATTTTATCAATAATTTTTTTTAGCTACAGTTACCAGCTTTTACTTGCCAGTCTCAACAGGAGACCATATTTCCCAGCGTTCGAGAAATTCAAGCAAGTGCTCTTTGCCCGGCAGAGTTCCTTCTGTACTGAGTAAATTCCGGACGCGAGCCTGTTCTTCCGAATATTGCCGCTGATCAAAAAATCCGCCAAAATAAGCCATCCGCAGCCAGATCAAGTAGGTGCTTAACGCATCACATTCATTGTAGGCGACAATTTCCGCCAGGCGGCCATCCAACCACATTGGCGCAACTTCCTCTCCACTTACCCCCATTTTTCCGGGAATTCCGCAAACCGTAGCGGTTTCATTCAGCGAAGGATTTGACTTCCCGTACCCTCCTAGAATTTCGATTAAATCAACATGTCCTTCATTGCCTCGTGCGACAAAATAATCATAGCCCTCCCAGGGTTTGTCGGGTCTTTTTGCGAATTTTGCGGCTTGTAAACCTTTTGCGACAGCACGTTGGACAAGGATTTTCAGGTCAGCTTTGGCAGAATTAAAGCCAACCAGTTGAGGTTTTATCTCACCAACTGCTTTGAGGAAACGAGACAATATTTCTGCTTCCTCAGTTTGTTTTGGGTCAGCGGAATCATGAGGCAACGCCGTCAAGGACAAAGCTACTTCACCATTTTCCTTTACTGAACGAACAACAGCTGCAATGGAGATTACTCGGCAAATGCTGGTTTTGAGGTAAGGCATCGGATTCTCCGCATCCGCTCCGCCTTCTTCCCACATTTTCTGAATCACCTCTGCATCAGTTGTCTCTTCAGGAAGTTGAAAAAGCCTGCGTCCCGCTTCCGGATCCGGCACCCATTCCGCGTCAAAGGCCCAGACATCTTTGTTGACTGATTTGAACATAATCCTTCCCTTTTGCTAAAGTGATACACCTCTAAAAGTCTAACGATTTACACAGGTATTCACAATCTAATCTATGATAGTGCAGGGGTTGATGTCAAGAAATTACAGGAGGGAATAATATAGCGGAAACGTTCACTGAAGTGTTGATTTTTTGGATGGAAATACTAACTACTGTCATCTTGTTGATTGGCGTGAATAAAAAGGGTGGCGCTCCCTTTTTATACGCTCGCTTGTCATAAATCGTGCAATTGTTTATACTGAAAACGTTTCTCAATATTGTTGAGAAATCAATTGATGCCGTTATAAAAAACTGGATTCCCGCTTTCGCGGGAATGACAAACAAGTGTGGAATTATACAATTTTGTGATTTCATCACAATAGAATTACTCCAAATCCAAACTCCATGAATCTCAGCATTACAATTATTGGTCATAACGAAGTTGAACATTTGCGGGAATTACTACCTCAACTAAAATGGGCAGATGAAGTTGTGTATGTGGACTGCGAAAGTCATGATGGTTCCCTGGAAGTCGCGCGGGAGGCCGGGTGCCACGTTTTTTCACGACCCAACAATACTAACCTGAATGTCAACAAAAGTTACGCGATGGAGCAGGCAAAAGGGGATTGGGTTTTTTACGTAGATCCGGATGAACGGATTCCGGAAATCTTGGTAGCGGAAATCAAAAAAGTAATTCAAGCTGCGACAAACTCAGCTTTCAAACTGAACCGCCGCAATCATTATTTTGGAAACTGGCTGCTTCACGGCAGTCAATATCCGGACACGCAGTTACGTTTATTCCGGAAAGAATCCGCGCATTTTCCGAATCGGCATGTGCATGAAAAATTGGTGGTTGAAGGCAGCATCGGCAAATTAGACAACGATATGCTGCACTTTCCTTACTTGAACATCAGCCAATTTTTAAGTAAGTTTGATTTCTATACCGGAGTTGAGGCGGGTTATCTGCAGGATTCCGGAGTGCGGATAACAGCCGGAAATTCTCTGCGCTTTTTAGTGCTCAAACCGTTTAGCCGTTTTTTACGACGCTACTTCTTCAAAGGCGGCTTCCGCGACGGCTTGCCCGGTTTGTTCTGCGCAATTTTTGACGCGCTGAATTTTGTTGTACGTTATTTTAAGCTTTGGGAATTGACACAGAATCCGAGGTCAAAGAGCAATGCCTGAATTCCAGAAGTTGAAACGAAGCTGATTTCAGGAGGACTCGCCATTCCGGAGGAAGTTGATCATCCAGTTTGTGATCACCTGTGGTTGGATGGACTGATCTAGTGATTTTACTCCTGCTTCAAAAATTTCCGGCCCCAGGATTTGTTCCCGTAATTCCAACAATTCTTTTGTATATGTTTTCTTAAGTTCAGGATGTCCCTGAAAAGTCAGGATATGATCTTCAATCTGGAAAGAGGCAATAGGACAAAACTCATTTTCTGCAAGCAACTCTGCTCCTTCCGGAAGTTGTGTGACTTGATCCTGATAAAAAACCAACAACGAAAAGTTCTCCAACGCGGGATATATCCAGGATTTTGTCGCCGTTTTGTGAAAAGACTGAACGCCTGCACCCCAGCCCTGAGCAGCTTTTTCCGTTTTTCCACCGAGTGCTCTGGCAATCATCTGGTGACCGAAGCAAATACCCAGCAAAGGATGTTTCTCGCCGTGCAGTTCAACCACAAACTTCTCCAATTTATGAATCCATGCTTCATCGTCATAGACACTGAAACGGCTGCCCGTGATCAAATATGCGTCACACTCCTGAGGTGTTTGAGGATATTGCTCTAGCCGCACGTCAAAAACTGAAAACTGTAATTCCGGATCAATGCTTTGAAAAAGTGAGATGAACATCCCTGGATAGTCTCCGTGTTCATCACGGAAATTTTCATTAGTTGCATCACATTGCAGTATACCAATTCTCATAAGACTTCAGCAAAGTTTCGTAAATTTAGCTAATCTTCTTCTCTTCAAAGTATTGAAGCAGAAGTTTGTTGAAAACCAAGATGTCACGATAATCAATCTCACCAATATTTGCAATCCTGAAAGTGTCCTGTTTTGCACCTTTTCCGGGATAAATGGTAATATCGTTTTCATAAAAATAATCGTGCATCTCCATAAAATCATATCCCGGGGAATCAGGTTCAACAATTGCGGTTAACAATTTTGAATGTTGAGATTTAGGCAGGAGGAGTTCCAGACCGGCTGCTTGAAGACCATCCAGTAAAGTCTCATATGACTTAACATAACGCGCGGTGCGCCCCGCCTGAGTTTCTACAAAAAACTCATCGAGTGCCTGATTAAGAGCATAAACAATTTGCACAGGTGGAGTAAATTGAAATTGTCCTGTTTTTTCGATATAGCTATGATTACCCCACAGATTCAGGTACAAATTACGGGGTGGGATTTCCGCGGTTTTGGCGAGTTTTTCTTGATTGGCAATCACAAAACTTGTACCCGCCATGCCCTGGATACACTTGTTTGATGAAGAGATTAAATAATCAATCGGCAGTTCACGCATGTCGATCGGCAGGCCAGCATAAGATGACATTGCATCCACAATCGAATCTACTTCGTATTTCCGGCAAAGTTCCAACAGTTCCGGTAGAGGATTGAGCATTCCGGTGGTTGTTTCATGATGCACAAAAACAAAATGCGTTATTTCACCGTCTTCTTTAAAAATAGCTTCCACAGCATCCACATCCGGATAATCCCCCCAGACCATCCGATATGTACGGTACGGAATACCATAAGCCTGAATAATAGTTTCTGCCCGCTTACCGTAGGCACCATTATCGAGAATTAATATTTTGCCATCTGGAGGCACAACCGAACTCAACGCGGCTTCTACACCAGCGGTTCCTGAACCGGTAAAAATAACTGCGGTGTGCGTGGATTCACCATTGACTACCTGGACGACTTTGTTTAATACTGCTTGCGTCAGCTCACCAAATTCCTGCTCACGTGGACAAATGTCCGGAACCATCAAGGCTTGCTTAACACTGTCAGTTGTCGTGGCTGGTCCTGGATTTAAGAGAATGTTGCGTTTCATGGGTAAAATAGTTTGGAATGTTAATATGATACTGGTTCAGTTCTGATAATCTGCAATTCTACAAATATTTGTATTATCTGTAAAATGCAAATAAACAATCCTTTCGATTGATTCTATCAATAGAAATAGCACTGCATTGACGATGTCGATTGACAGCTTACATAGTTTTCGCTTATTTTAGATGTAAGCGAAGGAAAGCTAAAAACCTTCAAAACTATAATTATTTTTTTAAAGAGAGACATGAAGAAAACATTTGAGATGGACATTTCCGCGGAAGTTCAGCAAGCATTAAAAACAGGACAGTCGGTAGTAGCACTGGAATCAACGATAATTTCTCATGGAATGCCTTATCCGCAAAATTTGGAAACAGCACATGCAGTTGAAAATATAATACATGAGGAAAGTGCTGTACCTGCCACAATCGCCATTTTGAACGGACGTATCAAGATCGGCCTGAGTCAGCATGAACTAGAACAATTTGCAAAGCACACTACCCCGCTAAAAGTCAGCCGTCGTGATTTACCGTTAGTACTTTCACAAAAACAAAGCGGAGGAACCACAGTTGCGGCAACCATGATTTGCGCTAAATTAGCAGGAATCGCCGTTTTTGTAACAGGCGGAATCGGCGGGGTACACCGTGAAAGCGAAAAAACTATGGATATTTCAGCTGACTTGATGGAACTTGCTCAGACAAATGTCGCTGTCGTCTGTGCCGGAATAAAATCCATCCTCGATATTCCACGTACACTGGAGTACTTGGAAACACAAGGTGTGCCCGTAATTGGTTACAAAACGGAAGAATTCCCGGCTTTTTATACCCCTGCAAGCGGATCTATGGTGCAGTCACGTTTGGACACGCCTGAAGAAATAGCACGCTGCATGAAAATTAAATGGGAGCTTGGATTGGATGGAGGAATCGTGATTGGCAATCCTGTGCAACAGGAAGATGCCATGGATGAAGCTGTCATTCAGCAGGCAATATCCGCAGCGCTAAAAGATGCGGCAGAAAAGGAAATTGAAGGCAAAGACGTGACTCCATTTTTACTGGAGCGCATCAACCAACTGACAAAAGGGAAAAGCCTTAAGAGCAACATTGCTCTAGTTTGCAATAACGCGCGTCTTGGAGCAAAAATAGCTGTCGCTTATCAAGCTCGGCTTTGATCCATCTGAGAAACTTGGGACCTTAATTCGGAAACGGCAAGTTCAACCAGAGAAGAGGCAATCGATTTTTCTAAAGCTTTTTGAACAGAGCCTGCCACAATCTCTTTCAATTCTTTTTCTGTAAACCTGTAACTTCCACTACTTTCAAAGTCTTCATCGTCTTCATCAAATTTGTTGAATCCAATTCCATCTATTTCATCAAAACCAGATTTTTTTTCGTCAAAAACTGTTTGCCGCTCAAAGTCCATGAAGGCATCTTCAGCTTCATCCCAACTGTCAAATACTTCTTCCTGGACTTCCGAAGATGCCTCAGGGTTTGTTTCCGTTTCGAATTCAGCATCATCGTCCTCAAAATCATCAAGTCCATTAATCACAGTTTCCTCAAGTTCTTCCACTATTCTATCTTCAGAACCAACGACTGCATCTAGGACATCATCTTCTTCCAGCAGATCGTCTAGTTCTTCCACCATGATATCCGCAAGATATTCTTCTGGCTCTACCACATCCTCCGTTATTCCCTCAACCACAATTGCCGCTGGTTCAATTCCTTCTTTTTCCAGTTCATCTTCAGCCCGGTCAAATTCCATGAAGGCATTTTCAGCTTCATCCCAACTGTCAAATACTTCTTCCTGAACTTCCGAAGACTCCTCTTGTATTTCTTTTTCATCGAATTCAAGAGCTTCCATTTGCTCACTCAACTCCTCAAGTTCACCAAGTGCACTTTCTTCGTTATCTTCCTGATCATCTAAACAGTCCTGTACCATAGAATTTATTTCCGCATCATCCGGATCCAAATTGAGCTCTATCTCAAATTCATCTGCTGAAGTTTCAAACACAAATTGCTCTACATCCTCAACTTCTGAATCCTCCTCAAATTCATCTTCTACTGAATCGGACAGAAGCATATTATCAAAGGGAATTTCCGCCTCAAGCTCATTTTCATCTGTGTTTTGTTTCAGTTCATAGTCATCCAGTTCGCTCCAAGTTTCTGTTACGTCTTCGCTGATTTCCATGTCCCGAGACGATGTCTCAACAGGATCTTCAAAAGAAGAAAGATTTTTAGGATATTCCGGCTTAAAATCAGTTTGATCCAAACTAATATCGGTCAAACCTTCTCTGAGTGTCTGCTCCAAGTCAGGAGACCTTGTCCATATTTCGCCTGGCTCCTCAAAATCATTAAGCTCAAGATCAATCTCTGTTAACCCTTCACGTAATTTTTGTTCCGGATCTTCAGCCTGATCAACAGGACTGATTTCAGCTTCTTCATCTTGATCAACAGGCCTGCTTTCAACAAGTCTGCTTTCAGCAAATTTATCTTCCAAACCTGAATGTTTAAGCTGCTCCAGACCGTCCGGAACCGACTCTGCCTCAACCGGAAGAGCTGCTGATTCAGTTTTTACTAAATTATTTTCAAGCTCATCTTCATCGAGTTTAAGATCAAATTCAAAAGCATCGTCCATTTCGAGTTCGTCCTCCGGGATTTCATCTACAACTGCGTTCATTTCGGCGTCAGCACTTTCTTGCAGAACATCAACCCTCATTTCGTTTTCATCCTGAGACGATTCTTGCTCCTGAATTGCACTGTCCGGCTGCCACTGAATAGCCTGATGATTATCCAGAATAATTGAATCCATATGGCTGCCTGGAGAAGAGTCTGAACCCAGTCCGGACGCGCTTTGCTTAAAGTCATCCATCTGCAGAGCCTCTTCCTCACCATATGCATAGGAGGTCTTTTTTCTCTGTTGTATTTCTGTTAACTGATTTTCAATCGTACTCATATCAATTAAAAAATCTTCATCATCTTCATCCGGTCCTGAACCAAAGTTCTCATCCAATGTTATAAAAGGGCTTAGCTGTTCCTGAAGCAGCGAGGCTTCAAAGGGTTTCCGTAGTAATCCGTTTATTTTAAGTTCTGAAAGTAACAGTTCGTCAACCTCATCTTTCGCATTTGCAAGCAAGATGATCGGTGTATTTTTTAAGTCCGATTCTGCGCGGATCTCCCTGCATACCTTGTAATCTTGTTCACTGTCAGAGTTACTGAGAAATATTAGATCCGGTTTCTGCTTAGATGCCTGCTGAACAAATAAATCTGGATCTGACTCCGGGCAAATTGTAATATCACTTTCCTTCAAAGATACTGCAATTACCAGTTGAATTTCAGGATTTTCCTCAAGTACAAGAATTAATTGAGTCATGGATTTTATTATTCAGGCTCTCAAAGTGCTATTATAAAGTCACCAATTTATTGTATATCTACGATACTAATTCAGTGCTTTTATGCAAGTTAATGCCCTAATTTTTGCACAAATATAAAGATTGTTTGTTTATTTACTTTGTACCTTTTTTGCAGAAACTTTATCTTAGATGAAGAATTTTTTATATTAACTAAAAAAGATCCGGAAAAGTGGCTTTCAAAATAATCCCAAAATACATTGCGTCAGAATTTATCCATTATTTTCTGTTGTTTTTCTGTTCTTTTGTATTGATGACACTGGTAGGAAATTTTTTTGGAAATTTAAGTAATATTTTTTCGAGTTGGTTAAGTTTTTTAAAGTTTCTTCAGGAAACAGCTTTGCTGCTGCCTTTGTTGCTGGAACTTATTATTCCTATCACAGTTTTGCTGTCCACTATAGCCGCATTCAGTTCTTTGAACAAGAACGGAGAACTACTGGCCATGCGTAGTTCCGGAATCGGCGGTTGGAGCCTGGCATTTCCGGTGTTAGCAGTTTCAGTATTCATTGCGGGATTTGCTTATTTTAGCCAGAATTACATGTACAACTGGATGCATCAAACATGGGTCAAACAGGAAAATTCAACCCGTCTGCTGCCACTCTGGAAAGTCGGTGAAGATCAAAGCATTTACTATTTTGGCAACCGCCAGCAAGATGGCCGTTTAAGCTCAATCACCTCATTTCACTGGCAGAAAAAACCCTTCCAGCTCGTAGAAAAAACCGCGATTGAGAGAGGTGAACAACAAAAAAATTCCTGGGTTTTTCATAACGTTATCAGGTATCTTTTTCAGGATGAAAGTCTGCAATTGGAGCACGTTGAGCAATGGCGTGTTGAGACAGAAAAACTTCCGACCGTACCTTTTGAGAATCCCGTTTCTCCGCATCATCAACCAATCTTTGACTTATATGAAGAAACGATTAAACTGCAAAGTGAAGGTCAGGATGTTACTCGGCATTGGGTTGAGTTTTACCAGAAAACCGCTTATCCGTTTCAAATATTTATCATGGTCTTGATTGGTCTTGGATTATCCGCATCATACAACAGACGCGGTACGGCTGCAGAGTCTCTGGCGATCAGCTTCTTATTAGGGATATTATTCTGGATGTTCAATCAAATCACCATGGCAGTTGGAAGTGCAGGTCTACTTATGCCTTTCCTGGCTGCATGGAGCGGAAATATAATTTTTCTAGCGCTGGGACTCTGGTTGTTGTCTTATAACCGTGTGTAAGTATTTTTAAATCCAAATATCATTAGGAGCCGTAAGTTCTCCGCCAGCCTCACCTGTATTAAAAACGCCTTGAGGTTCCACAACCATGATTTTGCATTCATCTTCCGCAAAAGGTTTATGCTCGACTCCTTTGGGAACAATAAACATTTCTCCTGCTGAAAGAAAAATTTTCTGACTTCGTAACTCAATCTCCATTGAACCTTCAATAACAATAAAAACTTCATCGGTATTTGGATGGTCGTGCCAAGTAAATTCACCTTGAATTTTGACAAGTTTAAATTGGTAATCATTCATTTCTGCAATGACTCGTGGAGACCAATGTTTTGAAAATTTGTTGAATTTCTCTTCCAAATTGATCGGATTGGCTAACATTTAAAAACTCCTTTGATTCGATAGTTTTTGATCTCAATTCTCTATTTGTAATGAACCACTGAAAATTTGTTAATCTATGTTAATAGAACAGGAAAAGAACGTTGTTTAGGAAGAAGATTTGGAAACAACTCTGTAGAAATTTACCTTTTTTAAAGTTCAGCAAGACTAAGCAAAAAGTGATTCTGTAAACTGTTTTGCATCAAAAGGTCTCAGATCTTCAACTTGTTCACCAATACCTATGTAACGCACAGGAATATCAAACTCATTTACTATCCCAATAACCACTCCGCCTTTGGATGTGCCATCCAATTTTGTTATAACCAATCCAGTTAAATCGGCCGCTTCAAGGAATTCCCTTGTTTGAAAAATGGCATTTTGTCCTGTGGTTGCGTCCAGTACCAGCAATACTTCATGCGGTGCGTCCGGAATTAATTTACGGATCACACGGATCATTTTCTTCAATTCTTCCATCAAATTCTTTTTGGTGTGCAAACGTCCCGCAGTATCACAAATCACCACATCATAATCCTCATCCAGACCTTTTTGTACAGTTTCGTACATCACCGCGGACGGATCGCTGCCTGGATCCTTTTGGACAATATCACAATCAGCACGCTTGCTCCATTCCTCCAGTTGATCAATTGCGGCAGCACGGAAAGTATCACCTGCGCCCATCAGTACTTTTTTTCCCTGCTGACGATATTGAGCTGCTATTTTACCAATGGTTGTAGTTTTACCAACACCATTCACGCCTACAAAGAGTAAAATCAGCGGTTTGCGTTCAGAAGTTCCTAGAACGTGATATGTTTTACTCATTATCTTTTCAATTTCCAGTTGTATTTCTTTCTGCAAAACTTGTGGATTGGTCAGTTCTTTACGTTCCACCTTTTCCGTAATTGACTCAAGAATACGTTGAGTAGTTTCAGGACCAATGTCAGAACCGATGAGTACCTCTTCCAGATCATCGAGGAGATCTTCATCAATTTCTTTTTTACCTAAAACCGCTTCGGACAAATTATTAAGAATGTGTGCTCTTGTCTTATCAACACCGTTTCTGAGTCGTTCAATGAATGAGTCGGCCTTTTCCGGCTGCTCCTCTATTTCAGCTTCTTTTTCAATTTCCCGTTCAAGAACCTGTTGATTCCGGCGTTCTTCCTCCATAGAGGCAATCTGTTCCTGAAGCCCTTTTTCTCGCTCTTCCGTCTTTGCAATTTGTACCGCCTGCTTTTCTTGCTGCAATTTTTCTTCTTGCTTGATCTGCAGTTCCAGCTCTTTGGCACGTTCTTTTTCCAGTTGCGCCAGTCGTTTCTCTTTGTCACGTCCGCTGAGTTCCTGCGGAGCTTTATTTTTCAACGAGCGTTTACGCAGCCAAAACCAGATTAAGAGACAGGTCAGTAAAATTAATGAAGCGAATCCCGCCATCATCAAAGACATTTTATCAGCTGAAATCTGCACACCGTCATTGAATAAACTGCTTAAGATTTGATTTACCGCTGCAGTTAAATTTGTATAAATTTGTTTTATATTTTCAATAAACATAGAAATTATTTTGCTTGTTGTTTTTGTTTTAGACTAAAATTTGATGATACAGTTTTCACATCAACTAAAGTACGTTCCTTTTAACACCTGTCTTCATTATGACCAATTGGTCGATAGAATCATTAAACCCTGTCCAACGTAAAATCGTCGAACACAAATCTGGACCTGCGCTTGTCATTGCCGGTGCAGGCAGTGGAAAAACACGGGTAATAACTCACCGTGTGGCTGAGCTGATTCATTCCGGCATTCCCGCTTCTTCCATCCTTTTGTTGACTTTCACCAACAAAGCAGCCAACGAAATGGCGCAAAGGGTAGGCAAGGCTCTCAAGAATTCTACTGAAGAGCAAAAGATTATTCACGGCACTTTCCACAGTGTAGGCAGCCGCTTCCTGAGACGAAACGCAAAATTGCTGAACTATAAAAATAATTTCAGCATTTTGGATTCCTCTGATTCAAGAGACCTGATAAAAGCCTCTCTTGCAGAAACAATCGGCAAACCCGGAAAATATTTTCCTAAAGCCGCTGTTCTGCAAAATATTTTTTCCCTGGCCTTCAATCGTTTCTGTACTCAACAAATGATCCTGGACTTTGCTTACCAGAAACGCAATTTCCACCTTGAGCAATTAGTGTCTGCAGATTATCCGCACTTTGCTGAACACATTGATGTTATTCTCAATGTGCTCTCTACTTACCGCCGCAAGAAAAAAAGCGGACAAGTGATGGATTTTGATGATCTGCTGGAAAACTGGCTGGAACTGCTGCTGCGGCACGGTGAAGGACTTCCGCTTTGCGAGCAAATTCAATACATCTTGGTAGATGAATATCAGGACACCAATCAGGTTCAAGCCAACATTTTATATCGGCTGTCTTTGCCACATAAAAACTTAATGGTTGTCGGTGACGATGCTCAATCAATCTATAGTTGGCGTGGTGCGGATTTTGGAAATATGCTTGAATTTCCGGAACGCTACAACGCTGTGACCTACTACATGGAAGAAAATTACCGCAGTACTCCAGAAATTCTGGAAGCTGCAAACCAGAGCATCAATTATAACACACGACAGTTTAAAAAGAACCTGTTTAGTTCATTAGCTGACGGTGAAAAACCCCTCGTACACCATGTCTGGGCGGCACAGGATGAAGCAGAATTGGTGCTGGAAAATATTCTCAATTTCCGGGATCAGGAAATTCCTTTGAACGAAATGAGTGTGCTTTACCGGAATCATGTGCAGTCAGCTGCGCTTCAAGTTGTGCTGACTCATGCAGGTATTCCTTTCGTCGTTCATTCAGGAGTTAAGTTTTTTGAACAAGCTCACATTAAAGATGTTACTGCATTTCTCAAGGTGCTTTTTAATCCTCTTGATGAAATCTCATGGATGCGCCTGCTACGTCTATTGCCAGGAATTGGTAATACTACCGCAAACAAAATCTTCTCTGTTTTTAAAAATCAACAGGCAGTAAGGCTGACCAAAGAGAATGCCGAGCTGCAAAAACTGATTCCTCAAAAGGCATTGGAAAGTTGGAATCTGCTACTGGAGATTTTTCAACAGATGCTCGCAGAAAGTGTAACTCCCTCTCAGATGATCAGCATTTTGTACCAGAATTTTTACCGTGATGTAATGTTCAGCAGTTTTGAGAATGCTGGTCAGCGTGATACAGATATTCGTTATCTTGAAGAATTTTCAGCTAATTACGAAAAATTGGATGCGTTTTTAAATGAATTGTCATTGGTTGGTTCCAGCATTATCACCGAGAATGAAGCAGAGCAACAGGATAATCAGGAGACTCTGACCTTGACAACTATTCACCAGGCCAAGGGTCTGGAATGGAGTCTGGTTTTTGTAATTGGACTAACGGAAGGCATGTTTCCGCATCAACGCAGTCTGGAAACAGAGGAACAAATTGAAGAAGAGCGCCGCTTGTTTTATGTTGCCATGACGCGTGCAAAAAATCATTTGCTCATCACTGCACCTGTCGTTTCATCAGGCTATTCCGGCGGGATGAGCCAGCGTTCACGCTTCATAAACGAACTTCCGGAAGAGGCAGTTGACACGGAAATTCATACGCGAGACGAGTATTCCTACGGTAGTCAAAGTCGATCAACTCAATTTTATTTTTGACAGTGATTGATCGCCCTCAAAAAATTCTGCATCTTAATTTACTCCAGCTTTAACTTTTCGAGTTTAGGCTGAATGACATAAGTGCAGTAACCGGCATTTGAGTTGTTGCTGTAATAATCGTGGTGATAATCTTCTGCAGGAAAAAATTCCGGAAGTTCGCTGATTTCCGTGACAATAGGATTTTCAAAGATTGCAGATCTTCCAGCAGCTTTTTTTGATTCATAAGCCGCGGTTTTTTGCATTTCATTTTCATAGAATATCACTGATCTATATTGTGTCCCTACGTCACCGCCCTGCCGGTTAAGAGTGGTTGGATCGTGACAGCGCCAGAACCAATCCAGCAGTGTTTCATAGCTTGTTTTTTCCGGATCAAAACTAATTTGAATCACTTCAGCATGACCTGTTTCACCACTGCAAACCTGCTCGTAAGTAGGAGCTGGATTACTACCTCCGGCAAAGCCAGGTGCTATCGCTTTGACTCCATCAATTCTGGAATAGACTGCTTCCAGACACCAGAAACAACCGCCGCCCAGTGTTGCGTTTGCTAACTTTTCCATGAGTTCTCCTTTAGAAGTGCGTGAGACTTGAGGTTCCTGCCAAAATAATGTCTGAAGTATACAAAAATCGCCTGGTCAAGTTCCTTTAAATTATTGTGTGTCGGCCGGATTGCAGAACTAGCATGCAGGCTGGTGTGACGTTCCCGGAAAAAGGCCAGACTTCCCGGATGCAGATAAACAGCAGAGGAATTGCTGCTACAGCATTTTGGACAACGGATGCCTCCAAGCCCTGCGTCCAACTGGTATGGAACCTTAAATTTCGGCGACAAATTTCTTCCGGATTGCTTCTGCCAAAGCTCACCTTCGCATTGGACGCACGTTTCCATATTCGGCTGGATTCCGAGTAGATTCAGCAGTTGAAGTTCAAAATTAAATTTTATTTCAATACCTGTTTTTGCAGTTGAAAGTTGAGCGAGTGTATCCATCAGCAAATCGAAATATTCTTGAGATTCAACTGCAGGAATTTCGCACTGCAGCATCAATTCCGAAAAATAATTGGCATGTAGAATTTTCGCATAATTTTTACGCAGAGGAGGGAAACTTTCCAGCAATTCACATTTGCGGATACGTACCATTTCAGCACTTGGCTTTTCTGAATACTCAAAATGGTTGATGACAAATAACTCTGCTTTGGCGGCATTGCCTGAGCGTACACTTTTTCCTCCATGAAGAACTCCGGCTTTCTTGCCTGCATCACGAGTTAAAAAAGTCAGGATGCTGTCCTTTTCCTTAAAATCCATTGTTTTGAGTACAATTCCAACTGTCTCAATTATTTTCATCCGGAAATTATTCCCCTTAATTTTGCTTCACGCAGCAGAGGTTTTGCTTCCTGCAGAGCATCTTCAGAACGGTTTTGACGGACTGCAATCAAAAATCTAAGCGCATGATAGAGATCGCTCCATTCTTCAGTCATCGGCTGGCCTTTCTCTTTAGTTCCAAGTTTAGTTAATTGAAACTTAGTTGTAGTTGCAGGCAAATTAACTTCACTCAATATTTTCGCTGCATCATCGATCCGTTCATTTTGATAAAGCAGTTTAGCAAAAAGCAGAGAAGCAGGAATTGAACGTTGACGCGAATTATGAAGTACACCGATCATTTCCAGAATTTGTTCATCTGCACCACTTTCTTGATAAACATTTTCCAAAGTCCCTAGCAGTTCCGGAGAAGCGGTGCTCTCATAAGCATTTTTCAAAACTCGAGCTGCATCCAAAAACATACCTGACTTTTGAAATTGTGCAGCCTCACCGACGGCTTCATGAGGTTTATCGTTTTTTCTATCTCTTTTTTGAGGAAGATAGCGGAAAGACCAATTTTTCAAACATTTTGGATCCTGCCGAAGCGCTTTTTGCAGATGCTCTTCATGCTCTTGTGCAAGGTTTTTTGTCATGAGACTACCGCTGTATTTTTTCAACAGATCCCGTTCCTGTTCAATGCAGGCAACCCAATCCTGTCTGGCAATATGAAATTGCCGCAGACCTTCCAGCGCGTCCGGATGTCCCGGTGTTATCCGCAGGATTTCATGACTCAAGCGTTCCACCAGATCCCATTCACTGAGCTCGACGGAGAGTTTTAAATACGGCAATAAAACCTGTAAATTACCCTGATATTTAGCACGAAGATCTGCGTATTTAAGCAGCAGTTCTTCCGCACTGTTTTCGTAACGCAACTGTTCAAGATACTGCATGCGGATGGACAACGGTGTTTTATCATTATCCAGTTTATTAAAATTTTTACGCACCTGTTTTGGATCACGCAACAAAAACGCATTCTCAAAATTTTGTGTCAACTGCAGTTTTTTGTTGTCCTTGTATTGAGAAAATTTACCCAGAAAACCCTGCACAAAACGTTGAGGATGCGAGATAAACTGCCAAAGTTCCGTCATCGCCCAACCTGCGACAAATGAACCGGCGATGACCATCCAAACTGATAACTGGATGGAAAAATTTCCAAATAAATTCAGCGACACATTGTGGCTGTTTTGCGTGGCAAAATAGCCCATACTGCCTAAAAGCAATAAGGTGATTGCAATTAATAATAAACGTTTCATAGTGTGGTTTCAGTTTTTTTTAAACATAAATCTGCTTCAAACATGATGATAAGGTTCTCCACGGATAATGGTAAAAGCACGGTAAAGCTGTTCCAGTAATATCAACCGTACCATTTGATGTGTAAAAGTCATGTCGGAAAGACGTAAATAAGTGACATTGTCCGGCAGCAAAGACTTCTCAAAACCATATGCGCCTCCAATGATAAAGTTGACTCTCGGCCACCCAAGCAGCATTTGTTTTTCGAACCACTGGGCTAAGCCGATTGAAGTCTGCCGTTTGCCGTTTTCATCCAAAAATACATTCAACTCTGCTGGATCCAGACGCTTCAACAATTTTTCAGTTTCCTGCCTGCGCCACTGCTCAACTGTACCTGAAGCATATTTGGCAGCTCGTATTTCTTCTGTCTCAACCTTGATATAATGTGACAACTTTTTCTGGTAAAGACTGATCCCCTCCTGCACAAAAGGAAGCTGTGTTTTACCAATCCAGATCAAACGGATACATCTCATATTTGCAGTCAACTTTACTGTAGCAGGTTTTTAGAATTTAAATCTTATCCGCCGAATAATATTGCAGACACCTGCAAAAGACAACGCAAAAACATTTTCACAATTGGATTGTGATTGTCGGCAAATCCGCTATCTTTTTATACAGCTCACTACAGGATAACAGCTTCTGCCTAGACACGTATTTTAATTTTTTTGCTCAATTATTAATGGCAAATTTAACAAGCATTAAACCAGGAAAAGCCGGTACCAGCCGTGTTCTTAAGGAACAGTTGCTCTACAGCGGACGCTGGTCAGAGTTGGTTGAATTCAGCTATGAAGATGATGAAAAACAAGTCCGGAACTGGGAAGGTCTGCACCGTAAACACAGGGCTGCAGCGGTAATTATAATCGCAAAGTTAAAACCTTCCGGAAGATATATTTTGATAAGGCAGTTTAGACCGCCTACGGATTCCTACATCTTAGAATTTCCAGCCGGTCTGGTTGATCCTGGAGAAAATCTAGAAACAACCGCGACACGTGAACTTTTGGAAGAAACAGGTTATGTTGGTACAGTTGAAAAAATCAGCCCGGACTTGTTCTCATCCCCAGGCATTCTTTCTGAATCAGTTTCATATGCACATCTTTCAGTTGACGAAATGCTGCCGGAGAATCAACAGCCCGTTGCTAAAAATGAGCCCGGAGAATTCATTACTGTTTTTCTGAAATATCCGGAAGAAATTTCAACATTTTTCAACGAAGAGACGGAACAGAACGTTCAATTTGACGTCAAGCTTTATACTTATTTCATGGCACAAGGACTCTTGTAAATAATTTTCAGCAAGTCTGCAAATGAGTAAACTTTCCGGAACTGAACTTTCACAAAACGCTTTGTCAGCGACAATCGGCACTGATAAGTCTGCCGTTGACAAAAAGACTCCTGTCCCGGAAATTTATTTAACAAATCCGCAAGTAAACAGGATTTTTGAAGATTGGTATGCACAGCAAAGTGATCCTGCATCCGCGGATTCCCTCCTGCAAAAACTCACTCAACTTTCTTTGAATCCACCTTCTCTGCTGGCGGCACTGCTTTTTTTACGTTATCAGCAAGCAGAAGATTTACCAAAAGAGTTTGAAAAAAACATTCCAGATGATTCCGCAAAACTTTTTGCGGAGGCTGTTTTGCTTTATCAGCGGATGCTCAAGGTACATCAATTTCCTGAGCGCCCAAAAAATCCGGAACAGGCAGAACTGACTCTGCGGATGCTGCTGACTGTGTTAGCAGACGTGCAGTTACTCGCCGTTTTTCTGGTGCTGCAGTTGCAGAAATTGGAGCAGTTGGAATCTCTTCCTCCAAAAAAGAGAGATGCTACTGCCTGGACTGCGCTGCATGTGCATGCTGCGTTAGCAGGACGATTAGGAATTTTCTGGATCAAGTCCGAGCTGGAAGACAACTCATTCCGGCAGCTGGAATATGAAAAATATCAACTTCTAAAGAAAAAAATCGCCAGAAAGCGAAGTGTGCGTTCTGAAAATGTTGAAAGAATATTAGCAAAAATTCAGCTGATTTTAAAACAAGCTGGCATAAGCCATGAAGTTCAGGGCCGTTACAAACGTTTTTATTCGATCTTTCAAAAACTGGAGAAAGTGGACAACGATTTTGACCGCATACAGGATTTGATCGCATTTCGTGTGGTGGTTGACGATGTTGATGATTGTTATGCAGCACTGAGCTTCATTCATGAAAACTGGGTTCCAGTAAAAGATCGTTTCAAGGATTACATTGTCAAACCCAAATCCAACGGATATCAGTCACTTCACACAACAGTCACAGATTTACGGGATGATGATCCCGAATATTCAAGGCCAATTGAAATTCAAATCCGGACTCATAAAATGCACCGGATGGCTGAATATGGGGTTGCAGCACACTGGCTTTACAAGGAAAAACTGCAAGCACCAAAAGAAAAAACCGCAGAATTAATAGAAGAAATATTGCTGGAAAAAACTAATGCTGACAGTGATGACGAAACGATGCCGCTGATTGATTTGTTCAGTGACAATATTTATGTCATGACTCCGGCAAGGGAAATCCGGGAGCTGCCTCAAACCGCGACACCGGTTGATTTCGCTTATGCAATTCACACAGAAGTTGGTAACCGCACGACCGGTGCAAAAGCTAATGGGAGCATTACACGTCTTGACAGCATTCTGCACAGCGGTGATACAGTTGAAATACTCACCTCACCAAGGCAGGAACCACGGAAAGAGTGGCTCGAATTTGTAAAAACACGTCACGCCCGCAATAAGATAAAACATGCTTTGCACGAGCGAGGTCGAGAAGGTCGTAGAAAAGAGGGCTTGGAAATACTGGAGCGTGAATTCCGCAATCACGGTCTCCACCTGAACCGCTTGGTCAGGGAGGGTCGGATGGAACATGAATCACGTCAGCGTAAAAATCAGGAGTTTGACCACATCTTATTTTGCATAGGCGACGGTTCTATTCGCTGTGAAGAAGTTAGACGCTGGTTTGTTGATGATCAAAACGATGCTTCTGCAAACTCAACTGCGGAAACTCAAAAACCGGTAGAAACAAAACTCAAGACCAGCAAAAAGAAAACAACGCCTGCTACATCCGGTGGAAAGATTATAGTGGATGGTATGGATAATGTGATGACACGTATCGCACGCTGTTGCTCTCCGGTGAAAAACCAGGCCATTCTAGGCTATCTCACTCAAGAGAGAGTAATCACCATCCATAAAGAAAAATGTACTTTTCTGCAGAAACTCAGTCCGGAAAGACTGGTAAAAGTATATTGGGAAGGCAAAGAGTAAAGGTGATTGCCCTGTGGCAATCAGTAATTAAAATATTATCAGCAGACAGCTTTTATCTTTTCCAGAAAGAAGGAAAGAGCAGCACAAGAGCAGAAAACATTTCCAGTCTGCCAACAAGCATCAGCCAGGAGAGGAACCATTTTCCAGGTGCAGATATTTGCGAAAAGTTTTCTGAAGGACCTATCTCCCCAAATCCAGGACCGATATTCATCAGTGCAGAAATTGCTGAACTCATAGCGGTCTGATAATCCATTGAATCCAACAGCACCATCACAGACGCGCCCACAAAGATCAGGAAAATATTGGCAATGAAATAACAGATTGAGAGGTTGATCGCAAATGAATCAATGGCGCGTTGATTAAGATGAATCGGCAGGATGGTTCTGGGCTGGAAAAACATTTTCTTGATCGAAGTCACCATGTATTTCCAGATGATAACAATATGCACGATTTTTATACCACTTGTGGTTGAACCGGCACATGCACCAATGAAGCAGACAACGTAGAGCAGCATCAGTGCCGCCTGCGGCCAAAGCTCATAATCCGCTGTAGTGAAACCTGAAGTGGTCAGCAGAGAAATTATCTGAAAAGAGGCATAACGCAGGGCTTCAAAAAATCCGTCATAGTTTCCATTCATCCATAATATTAAAGTTGAAATCCCGCAGAAGAATCCAACTATACTGGCATACCAGCGTAGTTCAGTGTTGAGACGAACCAAATTCCACTCACCTTTTAACATGTGGTAAAAAAGCATGAATGTCATTCCCCCCAAGAACATAAAAATCGTAATTACCCAATCAAAATAAGCACTACCGTAATAGCCAATGCTGGCATTTTTGGTAGAAAAACCAGCCGTTGCTACTGTACCGAAGGCATGACACAGAGCATCAAACAGAGGCATACCACCTCCCCAAAGCAACAAGACTTGCAGCAGGTTCAAACCAAGATAGATAGACCAGAGCCAAATCATGGCGTCACGGTTACGGGGGAGAAATTTTTCTTTGGTGATTACCTGTCCGGGACTTGATTCTGCACGGAAAATTCTGACTCCCGCCATTCCGTGAGGCAAAAAGATCAAGGTCAGAGTCAGGAATCCCATGCCTCCCAAAAGATGTGTTTCACTGCGCCAGAATAACAGACCATGTGGCAAAGACTCTATGTCATTCAGGATGGAAGCGCCAGTTGTGGTGTAACCTGACATCATTTCGAAAAATGCATCAGTGAATGACGGAATTGAGCCGTGGATCATAAAAGGCAGCGCTGACACCGCCGAAATGATCACCCAGCCGAAAACCGCGATAAGGACTGCATCACGAAAACTTAATTCGTAATTGCTCGGCGTAAACCACCAAAGAGGCAGCCCCAGACCAAAAGCCACTGCTGCAGAAATGAAGAGTGCGTTTAAATCACCTTCCTGATAAATTAAGGAGACGACAATAGGAAACAACATGGCGATGCTGGTGACTAACAGCAGTGTTCCTATGACGTACGCTATGGAGCGGGAATGCATTTACTTTTTTCTGTTCATAATGGTCTTAACTAGACAATTAGCTAGTCCTTTTTATCATCTTCTGGGGGAGGTGCTGATTCGACTTCAGGATTGTTTAATACATCTTTTATTACCTGCATTATGTTAATCACATTATGATCTGCAATTGGATAATCGTAAACAAGCAATCCTTTTTTATACTCTCCTTGAACCAAAGGGTATACAATAACTTCTTCTTGAAGAATATTTTTCATTCGGTAAAAATCAAGACTTTTTTCATGTTCACTGCCAAAATATGTCTTGAAAACATTTTCAAAGTGAGCAGTGTCTATCTTCTTCAGATCCTCCCTGATCTCATCAACGCGTTGTGCCTTGATACGATAGACTAATCCAGGGTGAACTGCGCCTACTCCATCCTCTTGATTTTGACGTTCGGTGTTGCAAATAACTGCAGCGCCTTTTGGGTTATTAGCAATCACGTTCCTGAAAAGTGCGTCCATAACATTTTCCCAGTCTTTTCGTAAGACTTCGTGAGGATATTGACCTATTATCTTTTTTTTAAAAAACATTCCCATAGCTCATAAAGATTATAAAGTTTTAAATATATGACAGCAAATAAACAACCCCCAAAATCAATTAACCCTTCATCTGATTTGTTTAGCTGACACGGTTCATGATAGAGTGGTATTGTAAAGTTACTTTGCCATTCATTCAACTTAAAAATATTTTCACCATGCAAGCAGCAAAATCTTCCTGGAAAAAACGTATTCAGCACTGGCTGATCACTAGAATACTAGTGGTGCTGATTCGAGTTACCGGAAGTACAACACGAGTACGACGCCTAAATCATCAAGTGTTGAAATCAACTCTGGAGGAGTACGGCAGTGTGATTGTTGCCACTTGGCACCAAAACATATATTTCAGCATCTGGCTGCTGCGTAAACAGGAACTAACCGCTTTAATCAGCAGCAGTGATGACGGTCAGGCAATTTATGATGTATTTGCTCACTATGGCTATCAGGCGGTGCGGGGTTCAACCACCAGGGGTGGAATTCAAGCATTGAAGCAACTGATAAAATTACTCAAGAATAAAACTTCTGTTGCCATTACTCCGGACGGCCCGCTTGGTCCTCCTGAGAAGATTCAGTCCGGTGTGATCCTGCTTGCTAAATATGCCGGTGTTCCCATCATACCCTGGCACTATGAAGCCGCTCATCAGTGGAATCTTAATAGTTGGGACAGACACAAAATCCCCAAGCCTTTTTCAACAATTATAGAAGCATTCGGAGAGCCTTTTCACGTTCCAAAAAAGCTGCTGCCTGAGGACGTTCCTGTTTTTTGTGAAAAGCTGGAAACAATTTTGAAAGAACTTGCGCAGAAAACAGCTGAGGAAATTTCAAACAAGAATAAAATGCCAAAAAACTGAATGCTATTCCAAAAGTAAGAAAACTTAAAATTGCTTTTCGAAAGCAGCAAAAAAGCTCTCAACATCTTCCGGAGCTAACCGGTTTATGCCTGCAGCAGCGACCCTTCCGCCGCCTGAGAATTTTAGACATAATGTGTCTGCACCATAAGGCCTGGCAATCGGGGCACGGACACCTACCAGAAACGAGCCGTCTTTACGTTCAACTAACAATGTATGTGCTTGTTCGGGAGATTCCCGTGCAAGATGATTACTGAAAACTCCGGCAACGCGCCTGCTCCAGGCAGCATTCGGAAATTGGAAAACCCTGCCCGCAGAGCTTTGT
>Ga0209251_1000366_pt1 | contig 41406 bp, 46 predicted proteins | sample SaaInlV_100m_DNA_6_FD_184665 | JGI IMG/M metagenome (GOLD analysis project Ga0209251, IMG submission 184665) | Marine microbial communities from expanding oxygen minimum zones in the Saanich Inlet - Saanich Inlet SI073_LV_10m_DNA (SPAdes) (version 2) | ecosystem: Environmental > Aquatic > Marine... | reverse complement strand
GCCCAATACTCAACAGTGTGGTGATCACCACAGCCATGGTGATCACAATCGTGAGGAAGAACACGAGAGGTCGACGCAACCACCACCGGAGGAAGCGATCGAGAATGCGGGCATCGCGGGGGTCGCCCGAGTCATCCAGGCGCCACTCGCCCTCCAGGTAACCTCGCTTTTCCAGCCAGCGATCAAAAGGGAAGGTCGCCCAGGGTGGGAGGGCCAGCACACAGGCCACCAGGATTCGCCCTGCGGGCCACCTCAGGGTGAGACCCACCACAATCGAGGTCAGACCATAGACCAGGAAGACAATTCCGTGGCTTAGTCCCGCGGCAAAAAACAGGCCGCCTTCATAGCCAAATCCATACCGGGCAATCATCGCGGCCACTAAGAAGGTCCACGTGACCATTTCAGCCAGGGACACCACGCGATAGAGCGCTGCCGGTGTTTTCGTCATGCACTCACCACCGAAGCGATAACGGATTCAAACATGGTCAGACCATCGATGCCTGCCTTCATGGCGAGGGAAGTATCAGGCCCGAACCCTGCTTCAACGGCGTGTTCTGGATGAGGCATCAGACCCACGATGCGTCCTGTCTCATTGCGCAGGCCGGCAATATCGTGCAGGGAACCGTTGGGGTTGAGCTCGAGGTATCGGAAGGCCACCAGGTCTTCGCCTTCAATGCGCCGAAGGGTTTCATCGTCCGCGATAAAGCTACCCTCACCGTTTTTGAGTGGGATCGTGATTTCTTGACCCTGGGTGTATCCGGAGGTCCAACTGGTCTGCGTTGATTCCACGCGCAAGCGCTGGTCACGACACACAAAGTCACCGTGGTCATTTCTGATCAGACCGCCTGGTAGCAACCCCGATTCCACCAGGATTTGGAATCCATTACAGATTCCCAACACCGGCATACCCTTATGGGCGGCATCAATGACTTCGGACATGATGGGCGAGTGAGCCGCGATGGCACCACAGCGCAAATAATCCCCATAGCTAAAACCACCGGGTAAGACCAGGGCGTCAACACCGTGAAGGTCGTGTTCTCCATGCCAGAGCGCAACTGGTTCACCGCCAGCGAGGCGGATAGCCCGCATGGCATCGCGGTCATCGAGGGAACCGGGAAAAGTTATGACCCCGACTCTCATGCCGGGGATTCCTCCACACGGATTGCAACGACATCTTCGATAACACCATTCGATAGGAGATCATCGGCCATGGTGCGTGCTTGCTCGAGGTGAGCGTCAGTGGCCTCACCCTCGACGTGGAGCTCGAAGCGTTTCCCTAGGCGCACGTGAGAAAAACTGTCGACACCGCTTCGGTGCAAAGAGCCAAGAACCGCTTTTCCCGCGGGATCCAAGAGCTCTCTCTTGGGCATGACCTCAACGACAATGATGGCCATGAATCACGCTCCGAAGTGCTGGCAGTGGGCTGTGGAAACCCCAGTCTATCGAGCCCCCAGATTATTGAGCACGCCACGCTCGAGGGCGTCATCCAAAGCGAAGTGCGCCCAGTCGCGATACCCATCAACACCAGGATGAAACCCGTCTTGGGCAAAGAAAGTGTCGTGATATTTCGGGGGAGGCGGAGACATGATGGCCAAAGGGTGCGATTCGATCAGGGGCCGAAGGGTGCGCTCAATTGCTTGCGAATGTGCGTAGAGAATTGACCGCAGGGGTTGCGGCAACGTGGGGAACAAATAGAAAGCCGGCAGTGAGGAGAAAATCACCACGGCATCGCGATGCCCGTCGTGGACAATATTCAAGAGGCGCTCAAATCGCTCGGTGGTCGCTCCCAGCGGTTTGAGATCTTTCGCATCGTTGGCCCCCAACGACACCACCACAATGTCCGCTGGCTGCTCCAGCACCGCAGGGACAAACCTCGCCAGGATGTCCTTACTGGTAGCACCGCTTTCTCCCACGGAGCGCCAGTAGGCACCACGGCCGAGTTTTTCACCAACGGCCCGGGCGAACTGTGGAATGAGTCCGTAGGAGGCGTCATCAACCCCCACGCCCACCACAGTGGAATCGCCCACACCCAGAATTCGTAGTGGGCGTGCTCCTGGTTCGTGCCCTTCGAGAGCTCCGGGTGCCGGAGGTAACTTGGGAACCTTTCTGCGCACCCATTTACCCTGAGCAAAGAGCAGGGGACTGAGTCCCACCGCGAGGGGCCATGCCGCTCGCTGCCATGGCGTAGGCGAAGCGTGGTGTGGTAGTTCTGACGTGCTCATCACTAGTCCTTGCTAGTAGTAACCGCCATCATTTTCCGGGAGAGTTCTTGGTATCGGCTTAGAGCGTGTTCCACTAAGTCGTGGGGTAGCTCTGGTGGCTCGCCTTCTCCATCCCAGTTGTCACTCAACCAGTTGCGGACCAGTTGCTTGTCAAAACTATCTAGCCGATTTATTCCGCCAGCGGAATATAACTGCGCATCCCAGTACCGGCTGCTATCTGAGGTCAGAACTTCATCTCCCAGAGTGATCTCTCCAGTGCTGCGATTGCGACCAAACTCGAATTTGGTGTCCGCGAGAATCAGGCCCTTAGCTGCTGCGATGTCCCGGGCACGCGCGTAAAGATCGAGACTGAGGCGACGGAGTTCTCCCGCGTCGTGCGAACCCACAATGTCGCACAGAGTGTCGTAGTCGATGTTTTCATCGTGATCCCCCATCGCAGCTTTGGTCGCCGGGGTAAAGAGCGGTTCAGGGAGCGGGTCACCTTCGCTCAGCCCCTCAGGTAGCTCGATTCCACACACTCTTCCCGTCTGCTGATATTCCTTCCATCCGCTACCGGCAAGGTATCCGCGCACCACGCATTCCACGGGGAACATGTGCAGGGGCATTACGACCATCGCGCGAGCCGAGACCTCGGCCGGTGGGGATTCATCGAGGCGGTGATTCGGGACATCAGCCAACGTGTCGCACCACCAGTGGCTGAGGGCAGTCAGCACGGCACCTTTGCCAGGGATCTCAGGGCTCAGGATGTGATCGAAGGCACTGATCCGATCTGTGGCCACCAGGAGCATCTTGTCGGCGGAGTCTAGATTAGATGCCGTTTTGGGAATATATATGGTGCGGACTTTGCCCGAATAGACCGGGGTCCAGTCAGAGAGGTCGGACACTAGGAAATATCCAGCGCTATGTCTCGACGGAAATGAGAACCTTCCAGCTCGATGGCGTCCAAGGCCTCGTAGGCGCTCTTTCGTGCCGCATCGAAAGTGGCCCCGGTGGCAATCACGCTGAGGACGCGACCGCCGGTGGCAAGGAGGTGATTCTGGTCCCATGCCGTTCCGGCGTGGGCGAGGGTGACTTGGTGGGAACCCTCGAGCGTGTCGAGTCCGAAAATCTCCCGACCGGTAATCGGGTTCTCGGGATATCCCTCACTGGCTAGCACGACTGTGATGGCGCAATCATCGGAAAAGATGGGGGCCGGTTGGGTATCGAGTGATCCGGTGGCGGCAGCCAGAAGAAGTGGCGCCAGCGGGGACGTGAGGCGAGCGAGCACAACCTGCGTTTCGGGATCACCAAATCGGGCATTGAATTCAATGACCTTCACACCCTCGTCGGTGAGGATAAGCCCGCAGTAGAGCAATCCCACAAAGGGTGTGCCGCGGGAAGCCATTTCGTCAATGGTGGGTTGGGCAATACAGGACTGCACTTCCTGCACGAAACCATCGGGTAACCAGGGCAGGGGTGAATACGCCCCCATGCCCCCAGTATTAGGGCCGAGGTCTTGCTCGAAGGCTCGCTTGTAATCCTGCGCAGGTTCTAAGGGCACCACGTGGGTGCCATCGCTGAGGAAAAAGAGCGAGACCTCGGGTCCCGAGAGAAATTCTTCGACCAGGACGTCTCCGTGCTGCAAATAGAAATCAGCATGGTCAATCGCCGCCTCGCGATCTTCGGTCACCAAGACACCCTTACCCGCGGCTAGCCCATCAGCCTTGACCACATAGGGTGAGCCAACACTCTCCAAGGCCGCGATGAGTTCTTCCTTCGTCGACACACTCCAGGCCTTCCCGGTGGGGACGGAGGCCGCAGACATGATCTCCTTGGCGAAAGCTTTGGAGCCTTCCAGTGCGGCGGCGTCACGGTTGGGGCCAAAGACCGGAATATTCTCTCGACGGAGTCGATCAGCCACCCCGGCAACGAGCGGTGCCTCGGGGCCAATGATGACAAGGTCAATATCGCTGGCGAGAGCAAATTCGGTGACGACTTTGGGATTGGTCGGGTCTAAGCCAACAATCTCGGCGTCGCCGGTGATGCCCGCGTTTCCCGGTGCCGCGAGAATCTCGTGATGTTCCTCATCTCGAGCCAATGCCTTGATGATGGTGTGCTCGCGCGCACCGGACCCGACGACCAAAATCTTCACGCGCCAACCTTACCCGCGTGAGCTTGCTAGCGTGTGGGCTGTGGCTGCGCGGAAGATTTCTTCAGATGATGGTGACGCTGCGCTACGTGCCTGGAATTCCTCGAGTGCCAGCGAGAGTGAGATAGCAACCGCGGTGCGGTATTGCCTCCAATTGCTGCGCCAGGATGCTCCCGGTGCGAGCGTTGAAGTGCGGGTTCCGCCCTATGGTGCTGCTCAAGTAATCCCCGGACCGGCACACACTCGGGGAACACCGCCGGCTGTTATCGAAATGAGTCCGGACATGTGGCTCAAGATCGCGACCGGAGCGGACACCTATGTCGACGCGCTGTCCCGGGGTGATATTTCGGCGTCTGGTCAGAGGACAGATCTCACAGCTTGGCTTCCGATTTGGCCATTACCCTGATGCTATGGCCGATGCACAATCCCACGATCAGGAGAGAGTAGCTCTCCGGCGTTCTCCGAAACTCAGCGCCTTTGTCCTGGTGTCGATCGTGGTGGGTTTCTTCGCCACGTTGATTCTGACGGGCCTCTATCCCGCGGACCCCAGTGTTGGCTTCACCACACTGTTTGCCTATTTCGCCCTGTATGGAATTGCCGGGACCGTGGGGGTGGGCATCGTGTTGTGGTTGTTGGTGGACATGCGCTCGAGACGACGCGTTCGGGAAGTCACGATGCAGCGCGACGCAGCAGAGCCTAGCTAGCTTGGTTGTTCTCGACCCACTCGAGATATTCCTCACTGACTGTTCCGGTCACATATTCACCGGTGAAGCAGCTCATATCTAATTCGGTTACCGACGAGTTACCGATGATGGCTTCTTTCATGTCTTCGACCTCTTGGTAGATCAAATGATCAGCGCCAATTTCGCGGGCGATTTCAGGAATGGTGCGACCGGCAGCCACGAGTTCATGTTTGCTGGGCATATTGATGCCATAGACGTGGGGGAATCGAACCGGAGGTGCTGCGGAGGTAAAGGTCACCGATCGTGCTCCGGCTTCACGAGCCATATCGACAATCTCTTTGGAGGTGGTGCCTCGAACAATCGAATCATCCACAATCAGGACGTTCTTTCCAGCGAATTCACTGGACATGGCGTTGAGTTTTTGACGCACACTCTTGGTTCGCTGAGCTTGCCCGGGCATGATGAAGGTTCGTCCCACGTACTTGTTCTTATAAAAGCCCTCGCGGTATTCGATTCCTAGTTTTCGCGCCACCTGCATGGCTGCGGGACGGGCAGAATCAGGAATCGGCATCACGACATCGATGGAATCGGTGGGTGCGTAGCGCGCAATGGTGTCAGCCAGCTTGTCACCCAGGCGCAGGCGAGCCTCATAGACAGAAATTCCATTCATGATGGAGTCCGGCCGCGCTAAGTAGACGTATTCAAAGGAGCACGGGGCCAAGCGGGGGTTGTCGGAGCATTGTTGGTGGCTCATCGTCCCGTCCCGAGCGATAAAAATCGCTTCCCCAGGGGCAACGTCGCGCACAATCTCATAACCACTGGCTTCGAGCACGAGGGACTCGCTCGCCACAATCCATTCATCGCCCACCAAGCCAGATTGGCGCTTGCCCAAAATCAGCGGCCGAATCCCAAAGGGATCCCTAAAAGCCAACACTCCGTGACCGGCGATCACCGCAATGGCTGCGTAGGAACCCTCCACCCGTTGGTGCAGTGCCCGCACCGCAGCAAAAGCGTCATCGGGGCTAAAAGCCTCTGCGGAACCTCGGCCCTGCAATTCGCTGGCGAGAACATTGACCAGGAGTTCGGTGTCAGAGGTTGTGTTGAGGTGGCGACGATCTTTTTCGTGTAATTGCGCGGTGAGCTCGCGGGTGTTGGTGAGGTTCCCGTTGTGAACGAGGACAATTCCATACGGGGAGTTGACGTAAAAAGGCTGTGCCTCTTGTTCCTTCTTTGCATTCCCGCGGGTGGCATAGCGCACGTGTCCAAGCCCAATGGTTCCTATCAGACCTCGCATGTCCCGGGTGCGGTAGCCCTCCCGGACTTGACCCTTCGTCTTATAGATATGCAACGTTTGATCATCAGAGGTGGCGATACCGGTGGAATCTTGACCACGATGCTGCAATAGCGCGAGAGCGTCATACACCTGTTGATTGACCGGTGTCGACGAGACAATGCCCACGATTCCACACATTGAAGGGGCTTATCTCCTGTTCTCGAGATACTCGATGCTCCCATCCTACCGGGGTCCGAAATGAGCTCTGGCCCCACCCGCTAGCGTGCCTCACCGGAGTGCTCCTCCCGGTTCCTTCGGCGTCGAATGGCCGCGAAGAGACCACCGGCGGTCGCCACAGCAGCCGCAGATATTCCTAACAGGGCGCTTGCCGCCTGAGGTTCGGGAATGCGCTCGCTGGGAAAAGCAACCGGGGGCTCGCGCAGCAACGGCACTGCCGGAACAGAAGGCTCGTCGATGAGGGGTGCCTCGCTGACCACTTCGGGCTCAGCAGGAACAGGAGCAGGCGGGAGGGGAGTTTGTGGAGGCTGGGCTACCTCAGGCGTGGCAACCACCTCGGGCTCGGGTGATGGCACCGAGGTCCCTGAACTCGGAGATGCTGCCGGTGTTGGGTCTGCGACGACGTCGATGACGGGTGGGGGAGGACTGAATACCTCCAAGGTTCCTGTGGTCTGTGATTGCTTAGACACGACCGTGACTCCGCCAAGGGTGGTGTGAGTAGCTGTGGAGAGGGTCAGAGGGTATTGCCCAGGGGTTACGTCTTCGTGGGCGGTGAACTCCAGCACCAAGGAGAGCGAAGAATCCGGGAAGCGCTGCCAGGTAACCCCGGTGGGTAAGCCGGTGATTTCTAGTGCGCGAGTAGCACCTGAACCCAGTGGAGTCATCGCGTCGAGAAATACTAGAGTGCTCGGCTCCGAGGGGTTCCCATCAGCCATCACGCTCCACGAGGGTGAGCTCAGGCACGATGTGAGGCTTGGCCAGGCGACCCCGAAGACCCCTGCCTGGTTCTCGGCAAAAGTGGCAGCGTCAGGACCTGAACACGGGTCGTAATCGACAATCCCCACGGTGAGTGTCACGGTGTAATCCATCTCGCCAGTGGAGTGCACATAGACGGTGGGGTGGAGCTCACCATCGCTCAGCGGCTGGATAAAGCTGCCCTGCCCTCCCCACTGAAGTGTCCCCGCTGTGCTCACCGCGTGAGCGATCAGGGTGGGGTGCTGATGCGAGGAATCTTGGATGAGCAGCGTCCCGGCTCCGGGGCTTGAATACACGCTCTGATACGACGCGGGAAGTTCGGTTTCTAAGAAGATTCGCTTATCGGTCATCACCCCCGGATCCAAAGACTGCAATCGCACGCTCCATCGCGCCTGGTCGCCCTCAAGCTCCACAGTATTTGTTGTGTAGACAACATTGAGAGGGTCTGAGGAGAGATAGCCAAGGGTTTCCCATGACGAAGCACCGCCGGGAACAAGGCTCTCGGAACTGACGCTTCCCTCAAAGGTCTGACGCCGGGCAGGATCGTGGACGCTCGTCCACTCCAGTCCCAGTGCACCCAGTGAGCTCACAGCGTCACCACCCCAGCCCTCGATGCCGGAGAGATAATCCCGGGATGTTCCCCCGCCAACGACCCCGGTGGTCAGGATGGCGCTGGACCAGGCGGTGGAGGATGTCGCGATGGTGCTACTAGCGCTGGCCGAGCTCATAGGGCCGTAAGTAACTCCAGCTCCCAGGATGAGCAGGCCGAGCCAGGTAATAAAGCGAGGGAATTGTGCCGATGTGGGTGAGGGTGTCCTTGACATGACTTGAGGCTAAAAGTGCCCCGTACTGGCAGGAGCGAGTTTTCCACAGGCCCGCTCGCACAGACCTCAGCTAGCATGGAGCGGTGATGGATAAATCCCCCTATGCGGCCAGCGGGGTGGATACCAGCGCGGGGGATAGAGCTGTCGAGCTCATGAAAAAGGCCGTATCTGCCAGTCATTCCTCCCGGGTAGTCGGTGGTCTGGGCGGTTTCGCTGGTCTCTATGACGCCTCTTTCCTTAGCTCCTATCGCCACCCAGTACTGGCCACCTCAACCGACGGGGTGGGAACCAAAGTCGCCATCGCCCAGGCGTTAGATATTCACAACACCATCGGATACGACCTTGTGGGCATGGTGGTTGATGACATCGTGGTGGCGGGTGCCACTCCGCTGTTCATGACCGATTACATCGCGTGTGGTGTGGTGGTGCCCGAGCGCATTGCTGCCATCGTGGAAGGCATTGCCCAGGCAGCTACCGAGTGTGATGTGTCACTGATCGGTGGAGAAACCGCAGAACACCCCGGTCTTTTGGGGCCTGATGAATACGATGTTGCCGGCGCCGCCACGGGTGTTGTCGAACACGATCAGATGCTTCGATCTGAGACGGTGGTTCCCGGCGATGTGGTCCTGGCATTGAGTTCCAGCGGATTGCACAGCAACGGTTTTTCCCTGGTGCGCAAGATCGTTGCCGATGCGGGGTGGTCGTATGACACAGAGATTCCCGATTTTTCTGGGCCCCTGGGCGTAGAGCTCTTAGAACCCACCAGGCTCTATACCAAGGCATTGGTGGGTGTTTTGAGCTCTCACCCCGGCACTATTCGAGTGCTGAGTCACGTCACCGGCGGTGGAATAGCTCAAAACCTTTCCCGGGTGTTACCTCCCCATGTCGCCGTCGATGTGGATCGATCCACGTGGACTCCCACGCCCATCATGCAGGTGTTGGCGCGGGCAGCGGGCTTCAATCTTGAGCGCGTTGAAGACACCTGGAATATGGGTATTGGCATGCTGGCCGTGGTGGACCAGGCTCGTGCCGCAGACATTACCCAGGCGCTGGAAAACTCAGGCCACACCACCTGGCAGGTGGGCGAGGTGCGAGAGATTTCTGCCGCGGATCACGAAGGCGCTGTGACCAGCGCGAAGGGCGTGGAGGGCGGAGCAGTGACGTTGGTGTCTGGCTACGCTGATTCTTCTTCAGCGCGGTCGTAATCGTCCCAGGCTTGTTCAGCACTGGAGGCCGCATCACTGGCGCCATCGTTGCCAGAGAGCTCTTTTTGAAGCTGAGAAAGATCAGTGTCGGGGCTGAAGTACTTCAGCTCGCGCGCAACTTTAGTGTGCTTTGCTTTTTGACGACCGCGACCCATAGGTCACCCCTTCGTTCACAGCGACTCCGATATATCGGCACTATCAGGAGTCTTTCTAGGGATAGAGAATCGAAGGGAGCATATCACGCAGGGCCTAGGTAGCCCTTGTTAATCCACAGCTTTGCGCGCGCTACACCCAGAGCGAAACAACCGCGTGGGCACCAAAACACGCGCTCACACCCAGGACAATGTGAAGGGCTGCGAGAGCGAAGAGTTTTCTCGGGGGCTCCCCCTTGTCGTGGGGTACCAACTGAACGGCAAGGGTCGAGAAGGTCGTGAGCCCGGCGCATAATCCAGCACTCAACGGTGTGCTCAGATCAAACGTGGGAAGGGCAGCGATTCCTCCGACTAAGGCTGACCCGGCGATATTAACGATGGCGATTGCCAATCGAGCTCGACCGAAACGATTCAGGGATAACCAAACGAGCCACCTAATGACTGCTCCCAGCGCTCCCAGAGCCACGGTTAATCCCAAGACCATGAGGCTCATGCGTCCGCCACCGTTTGAGTGCGAACGCTGGTGCCCCATTTCCAGCCCAGAAATGCCGCTGCGATTCCCAGGCCAAAGGTGAGGGCGAGATACCCAATCGCTTCGACCGTGTTCGAGGTAATGACCAGCAACGAAATAGCGGAGAACGTGGTGTAGGAGCCAAAGAAACCCACGGAAATTCCCGCGCGCAGGGCGGGGCTCAATCGAGGCGCACCGTGAGCCACCACAAACGCCAAACCTAAAGCGCCCAGAACATTGACCGTGAGTGTGGCGAGGTGGGCTCCGTAGGTGATCCCCACGAGCGCTTCATCGGCCCCGACACGAGCTAACGTTCCCAGCGCCCCGCCCAGTGCCACAGCAAGTCCCTCACGGAGTTTCACACCTGAGAGGCTACCGGGTGAGCCCTGCCTAGACTTGGCCCGTGGCACAGAAACCCTCTCGAGCGCTTCGCGTCGTGCTCTGGAGTACAGCGATTATCGTTTTGATCATTCTCGCTTTTACCGCGTGGCTCGTGGTCCCTATTGTGGCGAGTTCTTCTGCAGGGTCCTCGGGTCAACCTCTGGGTGTCGAGGGTTATCCCTCCAGCGTGAGCGCCACCGGCGACGATGGTCGCACCCGAACGTTGTCGGTCACTCTGGAAAACGCGCAGGGCAGGGGACTTGACCAGTTGGTTTCCGGAGATCGCCTGGTGGTGACGGGTCAAGGGTATGACCCGGACAAAGGTATTTACGTAGCGGTGTGTGCAATACCTGATCAGGTGGACACCAAACCTGGCCCCTGCCTCGGTGGCGTGCCCAGCACGGAGGTATTGGACCAACCAGGCGTGGCCGCTATCGAGTTTGCGCCCTCTAACTGGGTTAACGATGACTGGGCCTGGAGATTATTCGGTGCGCGCAGTTTTGATGACCGGGACCAGGGATCCTTTAGTGCCTATATCGAGGTGGGAGAAGATCCCGAATCAGGTGTGGACTGCGCTGTGGACGCCTGTGGGCTGTACACCCGCAATGATCACACCGCCTTGGATGACCGCGTGCAAGACCTTTATGTGCCGGTGCTTTTCGTCAAATAATCCGGCACCCGGAAGACCATGATGGCCCGTTGGGCCAGCGGCCCAATCAGCACAGCAAAGACAATGGTTCCCACACCAAACGTGCCACCTAGTGCCCAGCCAATGGCCAGCACGGTGGATTCCACGCCGGTGCGCACAGCCCACATGGGCCAGCCAAATCGGGCGTTGAAGCCGACCATCAGGCCATCGCGAGGACCGGGTCCAAAACGCGCGCCAATATAGAGGCCGCTGGCAATACCCATCATGAGCAAGCCCGAAGAAAATAAGACGATGCGTTGGGGAAGCGTCTCAGGGGTCTCGACCAAGGCCAACCCCACTTCCATACTGGGCCCCACCAAAAGCGCATTGAGAATGGTCCCGATACCCGGGCGTTGGCGCAGCGGAATCCAGATCAGCAGAACGGCGAGGCCGCTGATGACAATCACCCAGCCGAATGAGAATCCCCATCGAACATTGAAACCCTCGGCAAAAACCGTCCAGGGATCCACCCCAATATTGGCCCGGAGCATCATGGCTGCGGAGAAGCCAAAGAGGAACAATCCCGAAAGCAGTTGGCTCCATCGGCGCAGATAGTGGCGGGAGCGAAGCACAGCTCACTCTAACCCCCGCGACCATGGCGCTTTCACCATTGTGTGGTGGGGGTGTTGATTTAGGCCCCTGCCTGGTACCCTGGAGGCTGGAACAAGAGCCCACTGCCATCGTCGGCGGAGCTCGAGGGCCATCGCCTCACCATCGTGAGTCGGCCGTATGTGTAGACGAAACAGCCCTGGTCTGGCAACTGGTGATCTGGGTTGGGTGTCATGTTGACACCTCATCTCCCCATTTGATCACTGAGAAAGTTGCTATTCCCATGCCACAAAAAAAGCAGGCTCCGTCATGGCGCCCACCGTCCAAACGCACGTCCTTCCAAGATTCCAAGAAGCGCAGTAATCGCGCTCCTGGAGGATCACCTGAGCGATCCAGCTCAGACGAACGCCGTGCCCCACGCAGCGAAGGCGCGCGGGATGACCGTCGAGGTAACGACGGTGCCAAGCGTTACTCTCCCAAATCCGAGGGATACCGCTCGGATCGTTCTCGTTCAGATGGCGCACGAAACGAGGGGCCTCGTTCAGAGCGTCCCCGTTCCGATCGACCCCGTTCAGAGCCACGCGCTGAGCAGCGTTCCGAAGGCCGAGCTGAAAGATTTGGCACCGAGCGTCCTCGCAGCGAAGGTTCCAGAGATTTTCCTTCCCGCCATAAAGGACCCAAGAGCCAGGGTTACAAGTCTGAGGGCGGTAGGCCTCAGCGCTCGGGTGGTGGACGCCCGCGTCACCAAGACTCTGATCGCTACAACGATCGTCCCCGCTCCCGCGATGAATCTAAAGGCCCCCGTGCTGTAGTTCATCACGATGCACTCGAGGCGACATCGGTCACGGCCGATTCGGCTGACGGTGTGGAATTTATCGATCTGGGTCTGGGTCAAAAAATTGTCGAAGCGATTCAGGCGCTAGGCGCAGAGCGTCCCTTTGCCCTGCAAGCAGCAACCATTCCCGTTGCCCTGACCGGTCAGCACGTCCTTGGGCGCGGTCGCACCGGTTCTGGTAAAACCATTGCCTTTGCCGCACCTCTCGTGGAGCGTCTGTTGAGAATGTCGAACAAGGGCGTCAAGCGCGCTGTGGGTCGCGCACCGCGTGCGTTGATCCTTGCCCCCACCAGGGAACTGGCGTTGCAAATTGACCGCACCGTTCAGCCGATTGCTCGCAGCGTAGGACTGTTCACCACTCAGATTTATGGTGGCGTTCCGCTGGGTCGTCAGATCGGCGCACTCGAGCGCGGTGTCGACATCATTATTGGAACACCTGGCCGTATCGAAGACCTGATGGCTCGTCGCAAACTAGATGTGTCCCAAGTCGTTATTTCCGTGGTGGATGAAGCTGACCACATGTCGGAGTTGGGATTCATCGAACCCTTGCAACGAATTTTGAGCGCCACCTCGAGTGAAGGGCAACGCTTGTTGTTCTCCGCCACTTTGGATGCTGGTGTTTCTAATATCGTGCGCGAATTCATGCCCGACCCCGCGGTGTTTGAGGTGGAGGGTGAAAATCAAGAGTCCTCGACCATCGATCACCGAGTTTTTGTGGTGGAGCAGCGGGACAAGCGAGAAATCGTGGTGAATCTGGCTCGCATGAGTGGTCGAACCCTCATGTTCACCAGAACCAGGGCGTTTGCTGAAGAACTGGCCGATGTCCTCGATGACTATGGCATTCCCGCAGTGAGTCTGCACGGTGATCTCAACCAAGCCCGCCGTCAACGCAACCTAGACAAGCTCTCGTCAGGACGAGTCAATGTCTTGGTCGCCACTGATGTCGCAGCCCGAGGAATCCACGTGGATGACATTGACACCGTCGTGCAGGTCGACCCACCGGATGACTTCAAGTCCTATGTGCACCGATCAGGTCGCACGGGTCGCGCGGGGAAGACCGGAACGGTGATCACCTTGACCACTCGTTCACGTTCTCGTCGTGTCACCGATTTGCTCAAGCAAGCAGGCATTTCGGCTCGCCTCGAAGACATGCGTCCCTCGGATATTTCTCAGCTCGAATTGGTCTAAGAAGCCAACAGCGCACTGGCGCCCAGCGCCAGTACTAATCCAGCCCACTGGATAGGGGCAATGCGTTCCCGCAGGACCACACCTGCTAACAGGATGGTTCCTGCGGGATAGAGCGCAACGAGAACTGAGACCACCGAGAGATCGCCTAAACGAAGGCCGTACAACACGACGACGTTGGCGAGCACATCGAGAACACCAGCGATGGCAATCATGTGCCATACCGGCATGAGCTCACTGAGGCCCGGCAGACGGGGCGAGCGCTGGCGAACTGATCGATACAGCACCACAAAGGCTGCGGCAATTAACAATGCGGTGGAGGACACGATTCGGTTGGCCAGGAGGGGAATCAGCCCTGAATCACCGGGTGAGGCATCGATGAGCACGATGGTGAGCCCGATGAAGGTGCCAGAGCCTGCCGCCATGAGCAGCCCGATCGGCTGAGGCCGAACAGCGCCAGCTTCAGGCACAAATCCGACCAAAATAACGGCAATGAGGGCCAAGGCTAAGGCGATAAAGAAGCCCAGTCCGCCCCCTTCGCCCTGCGAAATTCCCACGCTCACGGGAACAATGGCGGAAATGAAGGCTGTGGCCGGAGACAAAATACTCATCGGCCCAATGGCCAGGCTGCCATAGAGCAGACCAATACCGATCGCCCCTGCTAAACCCGAAGCGCCGCCATAAATCCAGGCGTCAGCGCTGGAAATCGCTGGAATAAAAATTGCTGTGATGGCAAGTCCCACCAGCCCCACCAGGGCAACCCCTGTAGTCGTGAGCAAGGTGGAGGATCGCCGAGCGGCAAGCCCGCCAAAGAAATCGGCGCCGCCGTAGGTCAGGGCCCCGGTCAATCCGAGGATCACCGTCAACATAGATGTCTTTTCACTGTCGTAACAGTATTACTTCCCGAGGCCGTCTTTTCACCGCGAGGGAATACCCTGGAGCCTCACGCCGTTACATCTTGCGAAGTTAATGAGGAGCGACATGTCTTTGGTTTATGGAAACATCACAGAAGCTTTTGGCAACACCCCCCTGGTGCGCCTGAATAAGGTGACCGGGGATGCCGGAGCAACAGTGCTGGCCAAACTTGAGTTTTATAACCCCACCTCGTCGGTCAAAGACCGCCTGGCCATCGCCATTGTGGATGCTGCGGAAGCCTCGGGTGAGTTGACCCCTGGTGGCACAATCGTGGAAGCAACCAGTGGTAACACGGGTATCGCGTTGGCCATGGTCGCTGCTGCACGCGGCTATCGAGCCGTCTTGACCATGCCAGAAACCATGAGTACCGAGCGCCGCATGCTGTTGCGCGCTTTCGGTGCTGAACTTATCCTCACCCCCGGCTCAGAGGGGATGACGGGTGCCGTCAAGACAGCCGAAGAGGTTGCCACCGAGATTCCCGGGGCGGTGTTGGCCCAGCAGTTCGCCAACCCGGCAAACCCCGAAATTCACCGACGCACCACTGCAGAGGAAATTTGGCGGGACACCGATGGCGCCGTGGACGTGTTTGTTGCTGGCGTGGGCACCGGTGGCACTCTCACGGGAACTGGCCAAGCATTGAAGAAGAAAAAACCAGGCATCAAGGTTGTGGGTGTGGAGCCTATGGAGTCTCCGCTGCTCAATGGAGGCGCTCCGGGGCCTCACAAGATTCAAGGAATTGGCGCCAACTTTATTCCCGAGATCTTGGACCGTGAGGTGTATGACGAGGTCGCCGATGTCACCGCGGAACAAGCGGTCACCATGGCGAGGCGTTTGGGTGCCGAAGAGGGCATCCTTGGCGGGATATCTTCGGGTGCCACGGCGCATGCGGCTGTGGAATTAGCTCACCGTCCAGAATTCGCGGGTGCGACGATCGTGGTTATTCTGGCAAGCTTTGGCGAGCGGTATCTTTCCACCGTCCTATACGAAGGCCTCGATAGCTAATATGACCAACCCCAGCCGTCTCGGCGAAGACATCGCCGCGATGCGTCAGCGTGACCCTGCCGCCAGAAGCAATCTTGAGGCGTTCCTCACCTCTCCCGGTATCCACGCGCTTTTTTGGCACCGGGTCGCACATTGGCTGTGGCGTTGGGAATGGTTCCTTCTAGGCCGCTTGGTTTCGCACTTGTCACGGGGACTGACCGGAGTTGAGATTCACCCTGGCGCCACCCTGGGGCGTCGAATCGTGATTGATCACGGTATGGGCGTTGTCATTGGCGAAACGGCTGTTGTGGGCGATGATTGCTTGCTCTACCACGGCGTAACACTGGGGGGAAAGAACGCAGCAAGCCGCAACGAAGTGGAGGGCCGACGCCATCCTTGCTTGGGTGAGAGAGTCTCGGTGGGGGCTGGTGCCACAATCCTCGGCCCGATCACCATTGGGGATGACGCTGTTATCGGAGCGATGTCGGTAGTGCTCAAGGATGTTGCCCCCAATTCCCTCGCCGTCGGAATTCCCGCTAAGGTCAAGAAGCGAATCCGACACCCTTAGGTTTTTGATGCTCAAAACTGTGAGCCGTCTCACCCTTGGCCCTGTGGCCCGAGGGTTATTTCGGGCGAAAATTGTAGGTCGCCGCAATGTCCCCAAAAAAGGCCCTGTACTTCTCGCTAGCAATCACCTGTCCTTCATTGACAGTGTGGTGATTACTCTGTTTGCTCCAAGGCCCGTGTCCTTTTTGGCGAAAGACAGCTACTTCACCGGCAAGGGATTCAAAGGGTTTCTCTCACGCACATTTTTCACCAGCATTGGAGCTATCCCAGTCAAACGTGGAGCGGGCCAAGCCGCCCAGGATGCATTGGACGCGGGCTTGTCGTTGTTGCATGAGGGCGAAGCTTTTGCGGTGTATCCCGAGGGCACCCGGTCGCGAGACGGTCGCCTATATCGAGGAAAAACTGGAGTTGCGTGGCTTGCTCTCAACGCGGGTGTCCCGGTGATACCTGTGGCGCTGAAGGGAACAGACAAGGTTCAGCCGATTGGATCAAACGGCATTCGACCAGCCAAAGTCAGTATCGAATTTGGTGCACCTATTGATCTGTCGAAGCACGGCAAAGCCGATTCTGGCCGCGCCAGACGTCACGCCACCGATGAGGTGATGGACGCTATTGCTGCCATGTCAGGTCAGGAGCGAGCTGGCGATTACAACGAAGCGCCACCGAAGACTTTTGTGGAAAAAGTCCGCCGGAGATTCCGCTCTCGCAACCAGCTTTAGCCAGGCTGACTGGAGCTTGCCGCTGCTTCCTCTACTTGCTTGCGGACATCGACCATGTCGAGGCCTTTGACCGCAGTAATGACTTCTTCTAACGCCGGCGCAGGAAGAGCTCCGGGTTGTGAGAAAACCAGGATTCCATCGCGAAAGGCCATCAAGGTCGGGATGGAGCGAATGTTGGCTGCTTGAGCCAGTGATTGCTCAGCTTCTGTGTCGACCTTCCCAAACGTCACATCGGGGTGTTGGGTGCTGGCCTCTTCAAAGACAGGACCAAAGGCTTTACACGGGCCACACCACTCAGCCCAAAAGTCAACAAGGGTGATCCCCTCAGAGGTGACGGTCTTTTCAAAGTCTTCGTGGGTCAGGTTCACTGTGCTCATGTCTTGTCCTTTCGTTGAGACAAGGATACCCCATGGGGTATAGGGGTCGGGCGGTGTTCGCTCAGCGCTAACGTGAGACCAGGGCTTTAGTAGGAATCAGACAAAAACTAAGTGCCTGAGTGGGCTCTGATGGTGCTAGAAAACTACTAGCTAGGAACCCGGCCCAATTTTTTCTACGCTGGATAAGTTTCAGTTTTCCTGAAGGGAGCTCTCGTCAGATGAGTGTCGATCTAGAAACCCCGAACAAGACCACAGACTTTCCGCGCAGTGAAGACCTCAGCGTCGATGTTGCCGCGCTGGGCCAACAGCTGCTCGGTCGCTGGGCTGAGATCCGAAGCAAGGCACGGGCGCTCTGTGAGCGTCCCGATATGTGGAAAATCGAAGGCCAGCCGATGGCCGAGCACCGCGAACGAGTGCTGGGCCAACTGCACCACCTCGTGGACGCGGGTGGAGTGCTGTTGTCTTTTCCCGAAATCGTGGGGGGCAAGGCCGACCCGGGTGGGAACATTGCCAATTTTGAACAGCTGGTGCTCGCTGACCCGTCCCTTCAGATCAAATCCGGTGTTCAATGGGGTCTTTTTGGCGCTGCAGTGATGCACCTAGGGACCGAGAAGCATCACACGAAGTGGTTGCCAGGGATTATGTCGCTGGACATCCCGGGATGTTTTGCGATGACCGAAACAGGTCACGGATCCGACGTTGCTTCGATTGCCACCACCGCAACCTTTGATGAGGCCTCAGGCGATTTCATCCTGCACACCCCGCATCGTGGTGCGTGGAAGGACTACATCGGCAATGCTGCACTGCACGGCAAAGCCGCTGTGGTGTTTGCGCAATTGATTGTGTCGGGAGAAAACCACGGGGTTCATGCCCTCTATGTCCCGCTGCGCGATGACTCCGGTTTCCTGCCCGGTATCGGAGGCGACGATGACGGCCCCAAGGGGGGACTCAACGGCATTGATAATGGGCGCTTGCACTTCACCTCGGTGCGCGTGCCCCGAGAAAATCTCCTCGATCGCTATGGCCATGTGGATGACAATGGCGTCTACTCCTCGCCGATTGAAAGTCGTGGGCGTCGCTTCTTCACCATTTTGGGAACCTTGGTGCAGGGTCGCGTTTCGCTGGTGGGCGCCTCGGTGGTGGCCTCGCAACTGGCCTCCACTATCGCGATTAAGTATTCGCTTGTTCGACGCCAATTCCCCGTGCCGGGAACCCCGGATGAACAAGTGTTGTTGGACTACCAGACGCACCAACGTCGGTTATTACCCAGGCTCGCTAATGCCTACGCCATGACCTTCGCCCAAGACGAACTACTGACCCTCTTTGATGATGTCTTCAGTGGCCGATCCGACACTGAGGATGCTCGTCAAGATCTAGAAACCTTGGCCGCAGCGCTTAAGCCGTATGCCACCTGGAGCGCACTGGATATTGCTCAAGCCGGCCGTGAAGCATGTGGCGGGCAAGGCTTCCTCGCAGAAAACCGCCTTGCCACACTCCATGCCGACCTCGATGTCTATGCGACGTTTGAGGGCGATAACACTGTGTTGCTGCAGCTGGTCGCTAAGCGTTTACTCGGTGATTACGCGAAACAGTTCAAAGATCCGGATTTTGGCACGATGGCCGGATACGTGGCAGAACACATGGGTGACCTGGCGATTAATCGCTCTGGCTTGCGCCGCCTTGCCCAAAATGTCGCTGACTTTGGCTCCACGGCGCGCTCTATTGGATATGTCCGCACGACAGACTCTCAGCGCCAACTTCTCACCGACCGTGTTCACACCATGGTGGCGTCTGTGGCGGATCACCTCAGGCCTGCGAGCAAACTTCCACCGCGGGAGGCAGCGGAGTTGATGAATCAGCACCAGAGTGAGTTGATTGATGCGGCCTGGGCTCACGCCGAATTAGTGGTCTGGGAAGCTTTCACCGCAGCGATTGATCGGATGCCCGAGGATGCCACCAAGCAGGTGTTGCGCTGGTTGCGCGACCTTCACGGTTTCACCCTCATTGAAAAGCACCGTGATTGGTATCTCATGAACGGTCGCCTCAGCGTCCATCGTGCAGAAGCAATCACGGACTACATCCATCACCGACTGTTCCCCAGGCTTCGTCCCCATGCTGCGGCACTGGTGGAGGGCTTTGGCCTGGCTCCAGGACACATCCGAGCCCCCATTGCTATGGGGGAAGAAGCCCAGCGTCAAGAAGAAGCCCGCGAATATGAACGAGGCCTTGCGTGAAACCTTCCCTTGCGTGGGCGTTGGTGGGGACACAGTTTGGGCTGTTGGCCGCGTTAGTCCTGTTGCCTTCAGGAGGGCTTTGGGGACGCGGACCCGTGGTGGTGGTGCTCTCTGGACTACTCATCGCGGGGGGACTGATTCTGGTAGCGCTTGCTGGATTTGGCTTAGGCCGTTCGTTGACAGCATTGCCCATCCCCAAGAACGACGGGCAGCTGGTGACCACGGGGCTCTATCGCTGGGTGCGCCACCCGATCTATACCGGCGTCCTATTGGCGGCGTTGGGCCTTATGGTGGCCGGTGCCTCGGTAGCCCACCTGGTGGGCTTCCTTGCTTTGTATGTGGTGCTCATGACCAAGGCCCAACTGGAAGAAAAGCTGTTGGCTGAGCGCTACCAAGAATACGAAGCGTATGCGCAACGCACCGGTAGATTCTTTCCACGCTGGAGCAGTGTCACCTAGGAAATTAGTTCCCTAGCGCGGACGGCGTGGTGTGCTCACGGCGAGCGACACTCGGGGCGCTTAATGTTTAGTCAACTTAACATTATGGGGTGTGCCGTGGTAGTTTCGTTGTATGCCCTCGACCGACATTCTTCTCATTCTGTGCTCTTGGCCTAGCCATTGCGGGACTCGTGTTCACCGTGATCACTATCGTCTTGGTCAACGGTGACAAGCGTCGAGCGAACGCGCCCCTGATGCGCCGAAGCACTGCGTTACACGCCGAGGCTGAGAGAGTCATATAGTTCTCCTCCAGCACACATCTGCTAGCGTTGCTTCCACTCACCCTTGAGAAGGGGTCTTAGGGGAGTCACTTAACAGTCGAGGGTGAATTAATGATTGTCGGAGTTCTCAAAGAGCCAGTTTCTGGCGAAAAAAGGGTGGCAGCTACACCTGAATCCGTGAAGCAACTTGTGGCCGCAGGGTTGAAAGTTAGCTTCCAAAAAGGCGCAGGCGTTGCCGCAGGGTACGCCGATGACGATTACAAGGCAGCCGGCGCCACCGTGGCAGCGAGTGTCGATGTGGCAAAGGTCGATGTCTTGGCTCACGTTCGTCCGTTAGCGCCCGCCACGATTAAGAAACTGAAAAAGGGCACCATCACCATGGGCCTCGCGTCACCTGCATCGGAAGCTGCCGCCGTCAAGGCGTTGCGCGATCAGGGTGTCACGAGCTTTGCTCTGGAGCTTGTCCCCCGAATTTCTCGCGCTCAGTCGATGGACGCGCTCACCTCCCAGGCTCTTGTTGCTGGTTATCGGTGTGTGTTGGAAGCCGGCATGCGTTTGCCCCGCTTCTTCCCTCTCTACATGACGGCTGCTGGAACTGTGCCACCGGCTACCGTCCTGGTCTTGGGTGCCGGTGTTGCTGGATTGCAGGCGATTGCCACCGCGAAGCGGCTGGGCGCCAAGGTCAATGCGTATGACGTGCGATCCGCCTCAGCCGATGAGGTTCGCTCCATGGGTGGAACCTTCATCGAACTTGACTTAGACGTCGCAGCCGATGGCGCCGGTGGTTACGCCAAGGAATTGGCCGCTGATCGCGTCGCCCGTCAACAAGAATTGCTCACCCCTTATGTCAGCGCAGCAGATGTCATCATCACGACAGCAGCTATTCCCGGCCGACCAGCGCCTCGCTTGATCACCGCCACGATGATGAAGGATATGAAACCCGGTTCGGTCATTATCGACCTCGCGGCAGAAACCGGCGGAAACGTCGAAGGTTCCAAGCCCGGTGTTGATGTCTCGGTCAGTGTCGGTAAGTCCGGCGGTGCCATCACTCTGGTGGGAATGAAAGATGTTCCCTCCACCATGGCGTATGACGCATCACGGTTGTATGCCAAGAACGTCGCCAATTTGCTGGAGCTGATGACGAAGGATAAGGCCGTCAAGCCAGATTTTGAGGACGAAGTTGTTGCCGGTGCGTGTCTCACCCATGCGGGTGAAATTCGCCACCAGCCCACCGCTGAAGCTCTTGCGCCGGCGAGTAGCGCGAAGAAGGGGACAAAGTAATGGACTCCATCAATATTCTGACGTTTTTCGTACTGGCTGTCTTTGTGGGATTTGAAGTTGTCTCCAAAGTTTCCAGCACCCTGCACACACCGCTGATGTCCGGGGCTAATGCCATTCACGGCATCATCCTGGTCGGCGCCATCATCGTGGCCGGTCACGCGGAATCCGCAGGGATTTTGATTCTGGCCCTCCTGGCAGTGCTGATGGCCACGGTCAACTTAGTAGGTGGCTTTGTCGTCACCGACCGGATGCTCGAAATGTTCTCCGGTAAGAAGAAGGCTTCGGAAGGAGCCCAGAAATGAGCTTGATTTCAGTAGAGGTAGAAGCACTCCTGTATTTATTTGCAGCGGTCTGCTTCATCATGGCCCTGAAGGGCCTGTCATCGCCTAAGTCCGCGCGTCGAGGCAACCTGATCGGTGCCCTCGGAGCACTAGTCGGAATCGCGACAGTCTTTTTGGCGGAAGAACTTCGCAACGTCGGGTGGATTTTGCTGGTGATTGGTGTGGGAACACTGATTTCAGTTCCTGCGTCTCGCATGGTCAAAATGACCCAGATGCCCCAGTTGGTGGCTTTGTTCAATGGTGTGGGTGGTGGCGCTGCCGCCATCGTCGCTCTGTTGGAATTGCGCGCTGCTGACACACCAGGCTTCCTCATTGCGGTGGCGTTCACCATCTTTATTGGAAGCATTTCGTTCTCTGGGTCCGTCATTACCTTTGCCAAGCTGCAGGAAATGATGACCACGCGTCCCGTAATTTTTGCGGGCCAGCGCTACGTGATGATTATCCTCTCGGTGCTCGCTGTGGCAGGGGCCGTGTTGGTGGTTCTCGATGGCAACCTCGTGATTGCCACCTTGCTTCTGGTGGTGGGTCTCGTCATGGGACTTCTGTTGGTGCTGCCCGTGGGTGGGGCTGACGTTCCGATTGTTATCTCTTTGCTCAACGCGATGACCGGTCTTGCCGTTGCCGCCTCGGGTCTGGTCTTGGGCAACACCCTGTTGCTAGTCGGTGGAACGCTGGTGGGTGCTTCGGGAACCATTTTGACCAGGGCGATGGCCAGTGCCATGGGCCGCAGCGTCAACAACATCATCTTTGGTGCGTTCAAAGGTGGCTCTACGGCAGGTTCGACCGAAGTATCGGATCGTCCGGTTAAGTCGGGTTCGGCTGAAGACGTGGCGATTCTGCTCGGCTACGCACAAAAGGTCATCGTCGTCCCCGGTTACGGCCTTGCCGTTGCCCAGGCACAGCACACCATGTATGAATTGGCTAAGGCTCTCGAGGCAAAGGGAATCGAAGTTGTTTTCGGTATTCACCCTGTTGCTGGCCGCATGCCTGGTCACATGAACGTGTTGTTGGCAGAAGCGAATGTCCCCTACGAGGTGTTGCAGGAAATGGATGAGGTCAACCCTCAGTTCAAGACTGCTGACGTGTGTTTAGTCGTGGGCGCCAATGACGTGGTCAACCCATCGGCTAAGACAACCCCAGGCTCACCCATCTATGGCATGCCCATTTTGGATGCCGGCGATGCCAAGCAGGTGGTGTTCCTCAAGCGCTCAATGCGACCCGGTTTCGCCGGAATCGAAAACGAGTTGCTCTATGAGCCCAACACCACCCTGTTGTTCGGTGATGCAAAAGAGACACTCTCCAAGGTATTGAGCGCCGTCAAGGCGCTCTAGAGTCCTTTTGCATGCCCGTCTTCGCTGTCATTTATCGATACGCGGATAAGCCTGAAATCATCGCAGAGCATCGACCTGCTCACCGTGAGTACCTGTCCTCTCTGCTGGGCGATGGCGGACTCATCGCCAGTGGTCGCATGGAAGGTGGCACGGGAGACTCTGCTCTTTTGCTCTTTGAGGCTGAATCGCCCCAGGCCATTGAAGCGGTATTGAACCCTGATCCTTTGTGGAGCCTGGGCGTGATCGAGCAGCGTGAGATTAAGCAATGGCACATTGGCTCGGGATCTATTGGTCGAGACGGTGATGGGCACTAGCGAGACTTCGTCGAGAGCCCCTCGTCGCGCCTTGGTCAGTGGTGCTAGTTCTGGCATTGGTGCCGCCACCGTTCGCGCCTTGTGTGCACGAGGCTATGAGGTCGTAGCAATCGCTCGGCGCGAAGACCGGCTAGCGAGCTTGGCCCAGGAAACAGGGTGCACCACGATGGTGTGCGATGTGACCAACGAGCACGATGTGGAAGCGGTCCGTGCTTATCTTGCCCAGCGGGGCTCGCTGGATATTTTGGTGGCTAACGCCGGCGGTGCGATTGGCGCAGATCCCGTGAGTGAAGGTGATCCACGCGATTGGTCAGCAATGTTCGAGCTCAACGTCATCGGCACCCAACGTCTGATTCGCGCGATGCTGCCTCTGCTTCGCCACGGTGCTCTGGAACACCAGGTAGCGGACATTGTGTCACTGTCCTCCACAGCGGCGTTTGTGAGCTACGAGGGTGGCGGGGGATACAACGCAGCCAAAGCGGGCGTGCACGCGATGCTGGGCGCTCTGCGCTTGGAATTAGCTGGCGAACCTATCCGGGTAGTGGAAATCGCTCCAGGCATGGTGCACACCGAGGAATTTGCTTTGAATCGTTTTGCCGGAGACGAGGCTAAACGAGACGCGCTCTATGAAGGCGTGGAGGCTCCGTTGGTCGCAGACGATGTGGCTGATGTCATTGTCTACGCCGTGGGATGCCCCGCGCACGTCAATCTTGATCTGGTGCAAATGAGGCCGGTGGCCCAGGCGGCTCAACACAAACTACATCGCGGCCCGCTGCGCCCCAAGCTCTAATTCTTCCCCCAGCCTGGCAAGGATAGAGTAAACCCGTGATCAGGCGACTTATCGAAATCTCCCGGCCTGTCCTGTGGGTTAACACCATTGGAACCACTGTCATTGGCATGTGGTTGGCCGGCGAGCTATGGACCTGGTCGATTATTCCGATTCTGCTCTGGGTGACGTTCCCGTTCAATCTGCTCATCTATGGCATCAATGACATTTATGACCAAGACACCGATGCGGATAATGACCGCAAGGGCGGCTATGGCGGGGCCAAAATAAAGCCGGCGGAAACCCGCATGATTGCCTGGGGTGTCATCCTCACCAACATCCCCTTCCTGATGTATTTCGCGATTACCCTTCCCTGGCCCGCGGTGGCGTGGATGGGAGCCTATGCCTTTTCCTTCTGGCAATACTCAGCCCGCCCGCTTCGGTTCAAGGGCCGTCCCATTCTGGACTCGCTCTCCAACGCTGACTACGCCTTTCCCTTGGTCTTTGTCCCCTTTGCCCTGGGCGTGGAACCCACGTGGGCTGCAGCGATTGGCCTGATGGCCTGGTCGATGGCTAAGCACGTCTATGACGCCATCCAAGACATCGATGAAGATGGCTCGGTGGGAATCATCACGACCGCCGTGAAATTTGGCCTCAAAGGATCCTTGGTGTGGTCGGGATTTTGGTGGATTGTTTCGACGGCCTTCTTTGCGGTGGTGAACATTCCCGTAGCGGTGGTTAATGCCCTGCTCGCTGGATGGTTAGTAATTGCACTGTGGAGAAAACCCACCACGGCCTACGCCAAAGATATTTATCGCTATTCCGTTGCTTTCCCCTATGTCGCCGGCGCTGTTGCTGGGGTTCAATTAGTCGTGAGTTTGACCATAGGAATGTTCTAAAGCGATGTCGTCCCGAATTGTCGTCATTGGGGCAGGCTTGGGCGGGCTGGCGGCATCTGCCTTATTAGCCAAAGCGGGTCACCAGGTCACGGTGTTGGAAGGCCAAGACTGGGTGGGGGGTAAAAGCCGCCGTATCGAACTTGATGGCCAACGCCTCGACACGGGACCCTCTTTGGTCACCTTCCCCGAGGTGTGGCGAACGGTGCTGCGCACCTATGACGAATTGGGCCCCAAGGGGACTCCAGCCGCCGAGATCGCGGGCGTGACATTGGAAGCCTTGCCCGAAGTCGGGCGTTACTATTTTCGCGGCCAGCAGGCCAATCTTCCGGTGGAAGCTGGCCATCCTTGGCATGATGCGTGGGCCCGGTTTGAGGCCGAACACGGTTCTCTCGGTCCCGCCATTACTCATCTGCTCACCGCTGACCCTTGGGATAAAGGCATTCTCCCGGCCATTGCCAAATTGCTCTCACGCTATGGCACAAGGCTTACGACGGCATCGTTCTTGGCCGGACTCGATTGGATGCCAGAAGACCTCAAAGACGTGATTGCTATCCACACCCTCAACGCGGGTGTGGGCCCCGAGCAGACACTGGCCCTCTACGCCAGCATGGCGGCAGTGATGGCCAGTGATGGCGTCTGGGTGCCCCGCGGAGGGGTGTATGAGATTGCTGCCGGCCTAGAAAAGTTGGCCCTCGAGGCGGGCGTGGATATCCACACCAGCGAAGCTGTGGTCCGGGTTGCCCCCCGGGAAGTAACCACGGCAAAAAATACCTACCACTGCGACTATGTCGTCAGTGCGCTCGATGGCGGAATCCTTGAGTCGCTGATGGGTCGTCCGAAATCGAAACCCCCGGCTCGGCTCTCGTGTTCGGGGGTTGCCATATTTGGAGTGTTAGACGAGGAACTTCCTCCTGAGGTGGTGACCCACTCGGTCATGATGCCGAATAATCCCGCTGATCTTTTTGACGCTTTGGGTAAGCGAGTGATGCCGAGCGAGACGATGGCTTTCTTGAATTACTACCGCACCGGCGTGGTCTATCCCAACACCAAACCTGTGGCAGCCCTCTTACTCACAGCGCCCCCCAGCGGGCTCAGTGCCACGATCGATGATCCCTTTGTTGTTGCGGAATCGAAGCGCTTCTCGCACCTCTTGGGCTTGAAGCGACCTATCACCGAGATGATGACCCACCACAAAGTCTTAGACCCTCAATACTTTGAGGGCTTTGGTGCTGTGGGCGGCGCCCTCTATGGTGAACCAGCTCCGTGGTGGCGCAGTGGACCGTTTCACACACCCCCCTATAACAGCCCCAGAACGCCCTGGCTGTGGCGGGTGGGTTCTTCTGTTCACCCGGGAGGGGGAATTCCCGCAGTCCTGGGTGGGGTCATGATTTCCATGCGGCGCATGCTGAGTCGCTTGGATTAACACAACAATGAAACGGTGGCTCCGACCGGCATCGATCCGGTGACCTTTCGATTTTCAGTCGAACGCTCTACCAACTGAGCTACAGAGCCATGGTGACCAAAGAGCCTCTCTTTCGAGAGGCTCTGATCTCCGCGACCCTGACGGGACTTGAACCCGCGACCTCCGCCGTGACAGGGCGGCACGCTAACCAACTGCGCTACAGGGCCTTGCGTATTAAATTATAGTGACCCCAACGGGATTCGAACCCGTGCTACCGCCGTGAAAGGGCGGCGTCCTAGGCCGCTAAACGATGGGGCCTTGAACTTTGCAATCATAGCAACAGGGATTGAGTCTAGAGTTGCCGGGCCACTAATGCAAACGAATCGGCCTGGTTAATCCTCACCGCGCGCCACCAGGGGAAACCAAGGGGTCCTGGTTATCGTGGAATACGTGAGGTTCTCTAATCCACGCCTGCCTTTTCTGGTGGCGGCTACGTTTTCTGCCCTGGTCTTAATCCTGACTCTGGGCCTTCCCGCGACCTCACCTGCCTACGCTGACGAATTCCCGACGTGGGAAGAAGTGCAGGAAGCAAGAAAAGATGTTGCTTCAGCTGAAAAGAAGGTGAAAGAGATCACCGCCCTGTTGGAAAAACTCGAAGTTGCCGCCGCAGAGGCTGAAATGGAAGCCGCACGGCTGGGTGAGATCTATTACGAAGCGTTGACTGAGTTAGATGAAGCAACCTACAAGCAGCAACTTCTGCAAAGCGAGGCAGATGCCGCCGAAGTGTTGGCCGAAGAATCTCGACTCAAGGCGGGTCAGTTTGTTGCTGAATTAGCTCGGGTCGGTGGCGCCGACCTCACCGCCACGCTCTTTGTCAGCGGTGATGATGCCACGGCGCTTCTGAGTCGTATTGGCTACGCCTCCAAGATTGCGGAACAAACGGATGGCATTTATGCCAGGGCAATCGCCGATCAAAACGCAGCTCAATCTCTCAGTGATCAGGCTGAAGCGGCCCGAGGAATTCGGGAAGAACTTCAAGTCGTGGCAGAAGCGGCCTATGAATCAGCAAATGCGGCGGCGATGCGGGCTTATGACGCAGTAGAAGCCCAATATGCCAATAGCGCACGGTTGGAAGCTCAATTAGAAGTGCTCATCGAGCAGCGCGAAGCCACTGAGGCTGATTATCAAAAAGGTGTCATCGCCCGAGCCCAAGCTGAAATTGCCGGGATGATTGATCCGGGTCAAATCAGTGGATCAGGCTGGGCCAGGCCCTCGGGTGGGTATATCTCCAGTAATTACGGAATGAGAATTCACCCTATTTATGGTTTCGCTCGCCTCCATGCGGGGATTGATTTAGCCACATCCTGTGGCAATCCGGTCTATGCGGCATATTCAGGACGAGTGAGTTACTCAGGGTGGCTGGGAACCTCGGGTAACTTTATTCGCCTCACCCACGATGATGGCTACACCACCGGTTATGCCCACCTCCAAAGCGGATCGCTCTATGTGAGCCTGGGTCAAACAGTGGTGACGGGTCAGCTCATCGGACGAATCGGTAACACCGGTGGCTCTACTGGCTGCCACCTGCATTTAGAAACCAGGAAGAGCATGGTCGCTCAGGACCCCTACCCCTTCTTCCTGAACCGCGGCATTCGCCTGGGTTAGTGCCCGGGGAACGCCTTAATCCCAGCTTCCACAATGGCGACGGCTTCACTTGCTGAGCCCCAGCCTTCGGTCTTCACCCATTTGCCGGGTTCAAGATCCTTATAGTGCTCAAAAAAGTGCTCGATTGCTTTCCGGGTGTATTCAGGCACATCGTTCACATCCTGAATGTGGTCCCATCGTGGGTCCCCTGCGGGAACACCGATAACTTTGGCGTCGCTTCCGCCATCGTCGGTCATATTGAAGACACCCACGACACGAACAGATACCCCCACACCGGGGAACAAGGGGTACTGCGCCAACAACAACAGATCTACGGGGTCGCCATCAAGGCCCAAAGTGTTTTCGAAGAAACCGTAGTCCGTGGGGTAGCTAAAGGACGTGTAGAGAACACGGTCTAGAAAGACTCGACCCGTTTCGTGGTCCACCTCATACTTGTTGTGGCTCCCGCGAGGGATTTCAATAACGGCGGGGTATTCGGCCATGAACGAGGGCTCCTTATGTCGAAATCTTTCGTGAAGTAACCTTACCGGGTGGCTGTGTCCGATACATCGAAGAAAGCCAGGCGCCCTCGCCTCACCCCTGCCATGGCAGATGTTCGCCGGGCTGTGCGCGAATGGGTGGGAAACCAAAGCGCATCCCCCGACGCTGCGTATCTCGTGGCACTCAGCGGCGGAAGCGATTCTCTGGCTTTGGCGTGGGCGTTGGCTCAGGAAGCCCCAGGCCTCGGGGTTCGTGCGGGCGCTGTCGTGGTGGACCACCAGCTTCAAGAAGGCTCAGCGGCTATTGCGCAAGAAGCTGCCACCCAGGCAAGCGTGCTGGGCCTTGCCCCCGTGATGATAAAAACTGTCGAGGTGGGGAAAAGCGGCGGGCCAGAGGAGGCTGCGCGAAATGCTCGGTATCAGGCACTGAGTGAAAGCCTGCGAGAAACCGGAGCCACGGGGATTTTGCTGGCTCACACGCGGGATGACCAAGCAGAGACGGTGTTGCTGGGTCTCACCAGAGGTAGCGGCCCATCAGGGCTCAAAGGGATGGCACCAGATCAAGGCTCTTTTCACCGACCTTTGCTGGATATGGAAGCAGCCACTCTTCGTCAAGCACTGATCGACGCAGGGATTTCTTGGTGGGAAGACCCGCACAACGCCGATGAGGCATACAAACGCGTGGTGGTGAGAAAGAAGGTATTGCCTTTTCTCGAAGACGCCTTAGGGCCGGGGGTCGCCACCTCGTTGGCGAGAACCGCTGATCTTTTTCGCCGTGATAGTGATGCGTTGGATGCGATGGCCCTGCAGTTTTTCACCCAGTCGGTCACGGTTCACCAGCCGCATCAAGCCAGCTTGGAGCTCGATCTCCTGGTCGGTCAACCCACCGCGATCAGCTCTCGGGCACTGCGTCTTCTGGTGACGTCGGTGGGAGGGCAGCCTCCGACCTATGCCCAGATGCAACAGGTGATGGGGCTGATTGAGAACTGGCGGGGACAATCTGCAATCGATGTCTCCGGGGCTAGTGTTGAGCGTAAAGAGGGGCATATTTTTGCCACCATCGCTACTCCGCGTCACAGAAAGGGCAGCGCATCATGAAGTTTGACGATGTAGCAGGCGACATCGAGTCGGTCGTTCTCACTCCCGAGCAAATCCGAGAAGGAATTGCTCGGATGGCGCGAGAGATTGAGCGCGACTTTGCCGGTCAGAAACCCCTGCTTATTGGGGTCCTGAAGGGCGCTGTGATGGTGATGGCCGATCTCGCACGGGAGTTGAACCTTCACATCGAGATGGATTGGATGGCTGTGTCCAGCTATGGTAAATCCACAAAATCGAGCGGTGTGGTGCGCATCGTGAAGGACCTAGATATTTCACTTGAGGGTCGTCACGTTCTGATTGTGGAAGACATTGTGGATTCTGGTCTCACGCTGTCCTGGTTGCTGGACAACTTCGCCAGCCGCCAAGCGGCTTCCGTTCGAGTCGCGACCTTGTTGCGTAAGCCCGAGGCGATGAGTGTAGATGTGCCCATTGACTACCTGGGCTTTGACATCCCCAATGATTTTGTCGTCGGCTACGGTTTGGATTTCGCCGAGGCCTATCGCAACCTCGAAGGCGTTGGCGTCCTCAAGCCTTCGGTCTATCAGGGCTGATTCTTGGCCCTGTGCCAGGGGCGAACACTTCCGGCACCACCACCAGTCTCACGCTAGCCTTATGTGTTGGCTCCGCGCAGCACGAAAGGCATAGAACGCTCCATGGCTGAAAAGAAACGGACCGTTAAGTCACTTCTCAAAGGCCCCCTGCCCTATGTGGCAGTGGGTGCGTTGGTCGTGGTGATTGGGGTATCCCTTTTGACCTCGGGCGGGTTTAGGCCCGTGACAACCCAAGAAGGTTTGGAGTTGCTCCAAGATAATCAAGTCGAGTCCGCCACCATCATCGATGGTGAGCAGCGCGTTGATTTGGAACTTCGTTCCTCCTATGAAGGCTTGGGAACTCAGGTCCAGTTTTATTATGTAGCGCCCCGTGGTGGAGAAATTGTTCAGGCCGTGACGGAATCTGACGTCGGGGAATTCACCGATGAGGTGCCTCAAACCAACTGGTTCATTTCTTTCTTGGGCTTGATTTTCCCGTTCATTTTGATTGGTCTGATTTTCTGGTTCCTGCTCAGCAGCATGCAGGGCGGCGGCTCAAGGATCATGCAGTTTGGCAAGTCGCGGGCAAAACTGATTTCCAAAGAAATGTCGACTGTGACCTTCGACGACGTTGCCGGAGCAGATGAAGCTATCGAAGAGCTTCACGAAATCAAGGAATTTCTGCAGGATTCCGAAAAGTTTCTCAAAGTAGGAGCTCGGATCCCTAAGGGCGTTTTGCTCTATGGCCCTCCCGGGACTGGAAAGACCCTGCTCGCCCGAGCGGTAGCGGGGGAAGCAAACGTCCCCTTCTACGCCATCTCGGGTTCAGATTTTGTCGAGATGTTCGTGGGGGTCGGAGCATCCCGCGTGCGAGACCTTTTCACGCAGGCCAAAGAGAATGCTCCCGCGATCATTTTCGTGGACGAAATTGACGCCGTGGGTCGCCACCGAGGTGCCGGTATGGGTGGTGGGCACGATGAGCGGGAACAAACTCTTAACCAACTCTTGGTGGAAATGGATGGTTTTGATCCCAAGACCAACGTCATCATGATTGCGGCGACAAACCGTCCCGACATTTTGGACCCTGCTTTGTTGCGCCCTGGTCGTTTCGACCGCCAGGTTCAAGTCGACGCTCCAGACATGAAGGGCCGTGAGGCAATTCTCACCGTTCACGCGAAGGGCAAGCCGATGGCTAAGGGTGTCGACCTCGCTGTGTTAGCCAGGAAGACCCCGGGTTTCACCGGAGCTGATTTGGCCAACGTGCTCAATGAAGCTGCGTTATTGACCGCTCGAGTGGATGCGAAGAAAATCACTGATGCGGTCTTGGATGAAGCCGTCGACCGGGTGATGGCGGGACCACAGCGCCGCACGCGGATGATGAACGACAAAGAAAAGATGATTACCGCGTATCACGAAGGTGGCCACGCGTTAGCCGCAGCGGCAATGCGTCACACCGATCCCGTCACCAAGGTGACTATTTTGCCCCGGGGGCGAGCCCTGGGATACACGATGGTGATGCCCCTGGATGACAAGTACTCCATCACCCGCAATGAGCTGCTGGATCAGTTGGCGTATGCCATGGGCGGCCGTGTTGCCGAAGAGATTGTGTTCCACGACCCCACCACCGGTGCCTCTAACGACATTGAAAAAGCAACGGGGATTGCCAGGCGAATGGTCACGGAGTTTGGAATGAGTGCCACGGTAGGCGCTATCAAACTGGGTCAGTCCAGTGGCGAGGTATTCCTAGGTCGCGACATGGGACACCAGAGAGATTATTCTGAGCGCCTTGCCGAATCGGTAGATGCTGAAGTTCGCGCTCTCGTAGATAACGCCCACACCGAGGCCTGGAAAGTGTTGAACCAGAATCGTGCCATTTTGGACACCTTGGCTACCGAATTGTTGGAAAAAGAGACCCTGGACCACAACGCTCTGGCCACTATTTTCGAAAAGGTCAAGAAGCTGCCGGAGCGACCACAGTGGCTCTCTAGCGGAAAGAGGCCAGTCTCTTCCAAGGGTCCCGTTGCGATGCCCAAGCCAAAGCCCAAGCCTAGAGCTGCCCCGAAGGCCCCAGCTAAGAAACCAGCCGCGAAAAAGGCCCCAGCGACACGAGCAAAAACAACGGTGGCTAAGAAGTCCAACGGCTAATGGCAGCCGTGGATAACGAGGCGTTGGCCCAAGCCGTGACCACCATGTTGGTCGCCCTGGGGGAAGATCCCACGCGCGAAGGCTTGGCTGAGACGCCCTCGCGGGTGGCGGAGTTATTGGGTGAGCTCTACGCCGGAGTGGGAGTGGACCCTCGCAGTGTGCTGGAGCAGGCTCGCATCGTGGCTTCGGGTGAAGATGAGCGAGGCGATTTGGTCGCACTGCGCGATATTGCCTTTCACTCGCTCTGTGAGCACCACCTGTTGCCTTTTGATGGCCTTGCCAGTGTTGTCTATGCACCCGGTGAGCGCATTGTGGGGCTAGGAACCCTGAGCACCCTGGTTGACACCGTCGCTAGGCGACCTCAGCTCCAAGAGCGAGTCGGTGAAATGGTGGTGGGTGCGCTTGTGGATTCCGGCGTCGCTACCGGCGCTCTGGTGAAGATTTCTGCCACACACGGGTGTGTGCGATACCGCGGTCCTAAACAAAATCTCACCACGGTCACTGTGGCAGCGAGAGGCACCTTAGCCACGGGCCCCGCTCGCCATGAAGCACTCATGATGGTCGGACACGACGAGTCTTCGTGATGACACCGGCTCGACCCGCGCTCTGGGGTGTGCTCAACGTCACCCCTGATTCATTCAGCGATGGGGGTACTTTTCTCAACCCCCAGGTAGCCCTGGAGCATGCCCATCAGATGGTTGCCGAGGGCGCCAGCGTTATCGACGTGGGGGGTGAATCCACCAGGCCCGGAGCGCAACGGGTGAGCGCCGAAGAGGAACAACAGCGGGTAGTGGGAATCGTGCGGGAACTTTCTGCCGCCGGAATTACCGTCAGCATCGACACGATGCGCTCTGAGACGGCACGCTTAGCTCTCGATGCCGGGGCCGCCATTGTCAATGATGTGTCTGGTGGTCTTGCTGATGAGGCAATGGTGCCTTTGATTGCTCAGAGCGATTGCGACTACGTGATGATGCACTGGCGAGGGCACAGTGAATCGATGGACGAAGCGGCCGTTTATGACGATGTGGTCACCGACGTAGCTCGCGAGCTTCAGCAGCGCCTCGGAGCCGCACTGGATGCTGGCATTCAACGTGATCGGATCATCCTGGACCCGGGTCTTGGTTTTGCGAAAACCGCGGACCACAACTGGGCGTTGTTAGCTGATGTCTCTGCTGTGATCGGGACCACTCAACGAGCTGTGATCGGGGCTTCTCGCAAGAGGTTTCTCGGGGCTTTACTCCCGAAGGAGCACCTTCCACCGCAGCGTGATGCGGTATCGGCAACGCTTGGCGCACTGCTGGCAGCTCAGGGAGTGTGGGCGCTTCGGGTGCATAACGTCAGAGCCCACCGTGAGGCCCTCGATGTCTGGCAGTCTTTATCGCATGGAATCAAGCATGCGTGATGTGATTTCCCTTCGTGGCTTAGAAGTTTTTGCCCACCATGGGGTTTTTGACCATGAGCGGGCAGAGGGTCAAACCTTTGTCGTAGATGTTGAGGTGGAATACGACGCTTCGGCACCTGCCCAATCCGACGAGGTCGCCGAGACCCTTGATTACGGTGTCTTGGCATCGCGAATTCACGAGGCGGTGGCGGGCAATCCGGTGAATTTGTTGGAAACGCTGTGTCAGCGAGTGATCTCGACGGTGTTGGAATTTCACCAGGCCTTAGCTACCACCGTGACGATTCACAAACCTCACGCTCCCATGGAGGTCTCCGTTGCGGATGCCTCGGTAACCATGCGCCGCGAACGGGGAGCCTAATGGAATCCGGCTGGAATCGTTGTGTGGTGGCGCTGGGATCCAACCTTGGTGATCGCGAAGATATTGCGTATCAGGCTGCTGCCGATATTGCCGCGACGGAAGGTTTCCACCTGGTGGCGGCTTCATCGCTGCACGAAACTCAAGCGTTGGGATTAGATGGCCCCAACCCAGAGGCGCCTCGGTATCTCAACCAAGTGTTGTTGGTGGATTCTGCCTGGTCGGCGCAGAAGACCCTGGAGCACCTCTTAGCGATTGAAACCCTTCATGGTCGTAGCCGAGACGGGGTGACGTACGCAGATCGGACACTGGATCTCGATCTCATTACCTATGGCAGCGACATCCTCGCTACCGCGGATCTCACTCTTCCGCACCCTCGAGCACACGAGCGCCGGTTTGTGTTGGAGCCCTGGGTGGAAATTGATCCCGAAGCAGAAATTCCTGGACACGGACGCGTGTCCCAGCTACTGGCTGCGTTGCCAGTCGAGACCCCATGACCCACACCAAAGCCAGCACTCTCAGCGCATTCGTATTGGGAGGCGCTGTCGTGATCTGGGCCATGCAGTGGCTGCTCACCAGCCTGGGTGAACCAGCCTTTGTTCCCCCACTCACGGGTGGCGTGGGTCTGGCCTTGGTGGGGATGATTATTCTCGCGCTGGCCTGGCCGATTAGAGCTCTGGTGAAGAATAGGGCTCGGGCACAACCCGTGGATCCTCTTTTTGCCACTCGAGTCTTGCTCTTAGCAAAAGCAAGTGCTCTCGCAGGAGCTGGGGTGGGCGGCGCTGCCCTGGGTGCGCTCGTGTTCTTTGTCTCACGGCCCGTACTTTCTGACACCGCGTTATGGCTCAGTCTTGCCTCGCTTGCAGGCGCTCTAGTCTTAGGAACCTGCGGCCTTGTTGCCGAGCGTTGGTGCACACTTCCCCCTGATGACCAGGGGTCGAGCGACGAAGGCCAACTAGAGGGGGAGCCATCATGAGCGACGAAATCACGCCGTGGAAATCCGTCAGCCCCAAATACCTCTTTGAGGCCCTGATCGAGGTGGGGCTTATCGCCATTATTCCTCTCGTTGCCTCAACAATTCCGCTCTGGGTTGAGGGCACGTCGCTTGGGCCGCTATCGGTTCTCCCGCTGGTGGTCGTGGTCATCGTTGTGGGGATGGCAGTGGCTTTTGTTCCTCGTCGGGTGCGCGCTTTGGGATATGCCCTGCGCAGTGACGATGTGGTGTTTAAGCGGGGCGTTTTCTTCCAACGACAAGTGGCTGTTCCCTATGGGCGCTTGCAACTGGTCGATGTCACCCGCGGGCCGCTTTCTCGAGTGTTGGGATTGGCAGAACTTCGACTGGTCACCGCAGCGGCCACGACCGGGGTGGTCATTCCTGGATTGCCTTTTTCCGTGGCGCAACAATTACGTGATGAATTGATTGCGGTGGCAGAAACTAGGCGGGCTGGCCTCTAATGGTGACACGGCCCGTGGTCCGTCACGCACGCGATTTTGCTGATGGGTCCTGGTATCGACTCCACCCTGTGACCCCTCTTTTGCAAGGGGGCGTCGTGTTTGCCTCCCTGTTAGCTGCCGCTTTTGCTGCCCTGTGGGAGAGCATCATTTTGCCGTTGTTCTTGGGCTTTATCGGGGTTGTCGACCAGGAGCCTGATTCTTTTATTGTCGACCTGATTGCTGATTCCCTTGCGCTGGTCGCCCTGGGCCTTGTGGTTCTCCTTGCCATAGTGGGTGTGGTGTTTTGGTTGCAGTGGCGTGTTCATTTGGTTCGGATGGACAGTGAGGTTATTGAAGTCACGAAGGGCCTTCTCGCTAAAAAATCTCGACAAGCTAGGCGGGATCGGGTCAACACCATTGGGGTGAGACGCCCGCTCATTCCCCGGTTGTTTGGTTTGGCCAAGCTCGACATTCAAGCAGCGGGAAATGACGCGAATCTGGTGTTGGCCTATTTGCCCCACCAGCTCGCCCAAGAAATTCGTCGCGAAATTTTGGAACCCTCGAGTTCGGGCGAGCACGAGCCTGCTGCTCAGCTTGTCACCCGCGAAGTCGAAGTGTCACTGTTTCGATACCTTGCTTCGCTGGTGATGAGCGTGGAAACGATTGTGTTGGGCAGTGTCATTACCGGGGTGAGCATCTTCGCGGTGTGGGTCGGCGAGCTCGCACCGTGGATTGCGGTGGTCTTGGCACTTTTTGTTTATGTTCTCTATCTAGCGGATCGATTTTTACGGGTGGGAAATTTCACGATTGATTCTCTCGAGGGCGACATTCGAGTGTCCCTGGGGTTGTTATCGACCAGCGTGGAAACAATTCCACCCCCTCGAATTCATGCCCTGGGAATCTCGCAACCCTGGCCGTGGCGGGTGTTCGGGTGGTGGCGCATCCACGCCAATCTCGCATCGACACCTGGTGCGCAAACCAACAAGGCCCCCGCACATGAACTCATCCTCCCGGTGGCTACCGCCGCGGAAATGCACCGCGTGGTGCAGTTGTGTCTGCCTTCCCTGGCAGATCCCTCGTCGGGGGAACTAATCGACACCGTGTTATCCCAACCCCATCGGGTGTGGCCAGCTGATTCGAGGGCTCAGAGCATCACCTCGCCCTCGAGAGCTCGCTTTCGCATTCCCTTGAGTTGGGGAGTCAACGCAGCTTTGTATTCCCACGGGGTCGTCTTTGTGCGAACGGGTGTGTGGGTCAAGCGCCTGGCGTTAGTTCCCCTGGAGCGGATTCAAAGTGCGGGTGTGGGCAGAGGGCCCTGGCAGAAGGCTCTTGGCCTCAGGAGCTTTTCCCTGCACAGTGTGTCCGGCCCAGTTCCCACCCGAGTTCTCGCTGTGGACGAGAATGAAGTGATGACGTGGTGGGAGCAGACCAATGCTCGGATGGTGGGCGCTATCGGTCAGGGTGCCCGCACGCGATCGAAACGCCCGAGTACTTCCGCATGAATCCCACACGACTCGGTGTTGGCGTCATTGGCGCTGGCAAAGTAGGCCCGGTGTTCGCCCAGGCCCTAGCGGGAGCCGGCCATGCTCTGGTGGGGATTACCAAACCCTCCGATGGTGATACCGATCGCCTCCACGCGGTAGTTCCCGGCGTTGCACTGAAGGAACCCCTGGAAATTATTGCCCTGAGCGAATTAGTGATCATCGCGATACCTGATTCCGAAGTAGCCGGCTTTGTGGAGGGCGTGTCCAAAGCACACGGATGGCGCCGAGGTCAAATAGTGGCCCACACCTCGATTTCTCACGGTCTGGACGTGCTTGACTCCGCCACCGAAGCGGGTGTGATTCCCCTCACGCTGCATCCGCTGATGGAATTCACCGGGACCAGCATGGATATCGCTCGCATGTCCCAGGCGTGGTGCGTCGTGGGATCGCCTCCGGTAGCGGCACCGATTGCGTCAGCCTTGGCGGTGGAAATGGGCATGGAACCATTGAGTGTTCAGGATGAGCATCGCTCCTTGGTCGCCAGTGCGATTGCGTTGGCCACGAGTTTTTCCCACACCACCATTGCCGAAGCAGCGAGTCGGTTAGAAAGTGCGGGGATCACTAATCCCGGCGTTGTTCTCTCAGCCCTGGTCAATTCCAGTGTCGATAACGCACTTCGATCGGTGGCGGGTAATGACGTGGAACGCGGTCAGCAATGACCACGCCGGTCATCGTCTCGAGTGCTGCGCAGCTGAGAGAACTCACGCAATCGTGGCGTGAGAAAGGCCAGAGCATTGGCTTTGTTCCCACCATGGGCTCTCTCCACGAAGGACACCTGGCGCTCGTGGAGGCAGCAGCGAGCGAAACAGATCGCGTCGTGGTCAGTATTTTTGTCAATCCCTTGCAATTTGGGGCAGGGGAAGATTTTGATCGGTATCCCCGCTCACTGACCCAGGATGCTCTCGCGTTATCGACCACCTCGGCCGATGCCATTTTTGCGCCGTCGGTTGAGGAAATATATCCCGATGGCCCAGGGGCCACGCCCACCCAAAGCTCAGGTCCAGTGGGCCTGCTTTTTGAGGGCTTGTCCCGGCCGGGACATTTCGATGGGATGCTCACGGTCGTGGCAAGGCTCTGTGATCTAGTGGGTCCAGACCGTGCGTATTTTGGACAAAAAGATGCCCAACAGTTATTCCTGATTCGACACATGGTGAAGCAGGAAGGTCTTCCCCTGGAGGTGGTGAGTGTTCCCACGATCAGGGGAGGTGACCGGCTTGCCCTCTCTAGTCGGAACGCTTTTCTCTCTGCCGAAGAACACCAGAGGGCTCTCGCTATTCCCCGGGCACTCGAGATAGCCACAGGGTGCTCCAGTGCTGACCAGGCGCGTGCACAAGCACGGAGCTATGTGGAGAGCGCCCCGGGTGTTGAGGTGGACTACCTCGAGATTGTGGACCCGGAGACCTTTGAGCCTTGTGCTCCAGGCACTAACCCCCGCGAGGGTTTGATGATTGTGGCAGCCAGAATCGGAGCGACCAGGCTGATCGACAACCAGGTCCTGGCCTTTGGTCAGTAGGCTTACGGGGTATTGCCACAGACATATCGGAGCGAAAAACGATGACGGACCAGCCAGAATCCCCTGTTGAGGGCGAAGATCTCGACGAACAGCACGCTGTTCGTCTGGCGAAGCGTCTTCGCATGGTGGAGCTGGGGATGGAACCCTATCCCGTCGCCGTCCCCATCACCACGACTATCTCCCAGGTCCGGGCAGATCACCCTGATTTAGAGCCAGAGGCCACCACGGGAACCCAGGTGGGAATCGCGGGGCGCGTGGTGCACATGCGTGTCACCGGAAAACTGGCCTTTATTTCCTTGCAAGAAGGAAATGGGGAGCGCTTGCAAGCCATGGTGTCCTTTGCTGAAGTGGGCGAGGAATCGTTTGAAGCGCTCAAAGACCTCGTCGACCTGGGCGATCACCTCTTTGTCTCAGGTGGGGTCATTGCCTCTAAGAGGGGCGAGCTTTCGGTGATGGTCTCGCAGTGGGTTATTGCTGCGAAAGCTCTTATGCCCCTGCCCAATCTGCACAGCGAACTCAATGAAGAAACCCGGGTGCGCCAGCGCTATTTGGATCTCATCGTTCGCGAGCAGGCGCGCACCACGGTGACACAGCGAGCTGCGGTGAACGCTTCACTGCGTCAGACATTTGCTAACCACGAATACCTTGAAGTGGAAACGCCGATGTTGCAGACCTTGCACGGCGGTGCCAGTGCTCGCCCGTTTACGACACACTCCAACGCTTTTAGTACTGATTTGTTCCTGCGTATCGCCCCGGAGCTTTTCCTTAAGCGTGCGGTGGTGGGTGGCATTGAACGCGTCTTTGAAATTAACCGCAACTTCCGCAACGAAGGCGCCGATTCCACCCACAGCCCAGAATTCGCCATGCTCGAGGCGTATCAGGCCTATGGCGATTATCACCAAATGGCCGATTTGACCCAAGAGCTGGTGCACAACGCAGCGATGGCAGTCTCAGGAAGCCACGTGGTGACCTGGGCTGATGGCAGCGAATATGATCTCAGCGGCCAGTGGGACCGCTTGTCACTCTATGAAAGCTTGAGTGAAGCGTGTGGCAAGACCATCACCCCTGAGACTGACGTAGCGCAGCTGGCTGAGATGGCTGAGAGCTTAGAGATTTCCGTCGCTCAGCCCACGCACGGAAAATATGTGGAAGAGCTGTGGGAGCACTTTGTCATCGAATCGCTTTCTCGACCGACCTTCGTTTTTGACTACCCAGTAGACACGTCACCGCTTGTGCGCGAGCACAGAAGCATCCCCGGTGTCGTGGAAAAGTGGGATCTCTATGTTCGAGGCTTTGAATTAGCCACGGGATATTCCGAGCTCATTGATCCGGTGATTCAGCGCGAACGTTTTGTGGAACAGGCCAAGTTGGCATCCAAGGGCGATGTGGAAGCCATGCGCTTGGACGAAGATTTCCTGCGCGCGCTCGAACACGGCATGCCACCCTCGGGGGGCATGGGCATGGGCATTGATCGCTTGCTCATGGCGTTGACCGGACTGGGCATTAGAGAAACAGTCCTATTCCCCCTGGTGAAATAAACCCACGCAAGGACCGAGCTGGTGTGCTCGCGGATTAGTCCAGCGGAGGAAGACCTCGCTTGGCGCGCTCTTCGGTCTCGATCTTTTTATAGATAGACCTTTCACCGCGGTCAGCTCGCAGGATCGATCGCATCACCAACCAGAAAATCATGCCCATCACAATGGTGGGAATGACGGAAAAAGCCGCATTGGCCCAAAAGTTTTCGATCACGAGAGTGTCCTAACCAACCAGCACAGTGATGCCATAGATAACAAACCCCGCCAGGATGACCAAGAGTCCCACCCGTGCGGGAGGGAAAGCGGAGCGCTTGGGTGCTTTAGACATCCCTCACATTCTAAGACGAGCCTTGTTGGCGTTATCTGTGGATAACTCCGAGGCGTCGATTACTCGTGATAATGGCCTCACGCTAGGGGCGAACACAGCCCCGCGGAGCACTCTGAGCACTTATTCTCGAAACACGAGCGTAAGAACGAGTGTGTCTTAGGCGAGGACCTAACTAAGGAGCATCAGAGATGTTTGAGCGGTTTACCGATAGGGCACGTCGTGTCGTGGTCTTGGCGCAAGAAGAAGCCAAGATGCTCAATCACAACTACATCGGCACCGAGCACATTTTGTTGGGACTCATCCACGAGGGTGAAGGCGTTGCCGCGAAAGCCCTGGAGTCCCTAGATATCTCGCTCGAAGCAGTCCGCGAGCAGGTTCAGGAAATCATTGGCCAAGGCCAACAAGCTCCCACTGGACACATCCCCTTTACTCCGCGAGCCAAGAAAGTCTTAGAACTGAGTTTGCGGGAGGCTCTGCAGCTCGGCCACAACTACATCGGCACCGAGCACATTTTGTTGGGACTCATTCGCGAAGGCGAAGGCGTCGCTGCTCAGGTTTTGGTGAAGTTAGGCGCTGACCTCAACCGAGTCCGCCAGCAGGTTATTCAGCTTCTCTCGGGATACCAGGGCAAAGACCCTGTGTCCGTGGGCGGTAGTGAATCCTCGGGCGATAAAGGCTCAGCTGTGCTCGATCAGTTTGGCCGCAACCTCACCCAAGCAGCCCGCGATGGAAAACTCGATCCTGTGATTGGCCGCGAGCGCGAAATGGAACGAGTCATGCAGATTTTGTCTCGACGTTCCAAGAACAACCCTGTCTTGGTCGGTGAACCCGGTGTGGGAAAGACGGCAGTGGTCGAGGGTCTTGCCCAAGCCATTGTCAAAGGTGACGTTCCCGAAACCCTTAA